>VOFB01000629.1_pt1 | contig 284342 bp, 293 predicted proteins | sample 5384141 | NCBI WGS metagenome assembly VOFB01 (sample SAMN12384721, study PRJNA508395) | human gut metagenome | isolation source: healthy gut A | host: Homo sapiens | reverse complement strand
TTTCAGCAATCACCAGCTTCATATTCTTCAACGTTTTTTCTCTATGCTGTTTTCCTCATCCAGAAGCAGGTTATAACCAAACCGGTAGTCATAGCGGTACAGGTTCCCCAGCAGGTCATTGATGATGATACGGCAAGCCAAAATGACACGGGTTTTATCCACCTGCATCAGCTGGTAGCGTTGATAATTGCTGTAATATTCTTCGTAACGGCGGGTATTGCAGGCGGCATCTTCAAGCAAAATATCTACTGCGTCCTGACAACCATCTTCTTTTTCCACCTTCCATGCAGTTCAGAAGTTCCATCATCAAGGGAAAACTCTGTTCATCCATAGGAGCTTCTGCTGCAAGAAAACCGATCAAAGCGGATAAGAGCAGACGAGCCGCCGTCTGTTCTTGTTCCGTCAAAACGGCCATTGTTTTCTCCGCATTTGGCAGGATCTTTTCTTCCACAAAATCTGCCGCATCGTCGGAACAAAGCTGACGGATGGAATCTATGGACAATGAAACCGTTGCGGCATCCAGAGAGAAATCAAAGGAATCTTCCTGCTTCGGTTTTCTCCGAAGTTTGTTTAACATGGTAGAAAGAATATCGCCGCCAAAATACACGGCGATCACCAGCAGGTCAAAAACAGCAATCAGCTTGATAAATATAATCAGAACACTCATTTTTTTCGTTTCCTTTCTTTGAGCCAGCGTTCCATCTCACGGTGGCAGATACCTACGCAGGGACTTCCATAATTCCCGCAGCCATAGCAGGGGTGGCTGGGGGGTAAAGAAGGAGGACGGGAAGTTTCCTTCCCGCCCTCCGGCCTGCGTGTCATCATTCGTTCATAGGGACTGTCTGTGAAACGGGTCATTTCACACTGTCCTCATCATCTTCTTCTGTGCTGCCCCCGTCAGCGTCCGGTTCGTCCGACTCCTCATCCTCGGTTTCCCATTCCTCGGAATCTTCCTCGCCATAATCATAATCGTCCAGACTGTCATTGCCCTTGGTCTTAGGCTTGTTCTTAACAAGCTTCAAATAGGCAAATACGCCACAGCCGCCCAGCAGAGCCAGCAAAAGGATCAGCGCAGCCGGGTTCAGTCCGGCAGGCTTCTCTTTTTCCGGCTCCGGTGTTTCTGCCAGAGGTTCCGGTGCTTTTCCCGTACATTTACTCTTATCGGTTACACAGACCGGACAGGCCGTATTGACTGCCCCTGCTTCACATTTTGTCGTGCAGCTGCACACAGCAGGCGGCTCCTCTTTGAGTTTTTCATCTTCCATCAGCGCCATCAAATCCGCTTCATCCACCTGGTTCAGAAAGTGAACAGCAGTCTTTTTATCCTCGTTCGCCCTGTCAATCAGGATGTAAAAATAGTTGCCCGCCTTGGTGGTAACGGTAATGAGCTGTTTATTGCCCCCGAAATCATCCACCAGAGCGGCGTTGCCATCCGGGGTCAGCGGAGGTGCTTTTTCCGTTTCTTCCACCACCACATTGCTGTCATTGGTGGTATCCTCTGCCGGGGCGGAGCTGCGCCCTGGGCAAAAGCGGGAACGGTAAAGCCCGATGCCAGCACCAGCGTCAGGCAAAGGGCGGAAAGTGTTCGGAGCAATCGTTTATTCCTCATAGCTGTTTTCCTCCTGTTCGTTGTTGTCATCAGCAAAACTGCCGGGAACTGTGCCTCCGGACAGCATGGCGCTCAGCTGAGCCGGGGTCATACGCAGTGCGCGCACCATCTGGACGATCTCCAGATTTTCTGCCTCGGTTTTCTGTACCTCCAGCGCCTTGAGCTTTTCCTGATACTCTGCGATCTTCTCGCGGACCTTAGCAATCTCCTGGTCAATGCGTTCAATTTTGTTCTTTGCCATCGTCTATCACTCCTTCTAAAAAATCTCTGTTACCAGTTCATCAGGCCGTAGCCCTTGATACTCTGATAATTCAGGTCATAACTTTTGATCTTGCAGGCATCGCCGGAATTTCCCTCCACGGTATAAACACGGCTGCCATCGGTGCCGACAACAATTCCCACATGGTCTGCGGAACCATCCAGATCCCAATCAAAGAAAATGGCATCACCGGGGGCGATGTTTTCATACCCCCGTGCGCCCCACTGTCCATGAGACTGGAACCACGGAACACCCTGCCACTCACAGCCTGCAAAGCGCGGCTCACTTTTTCCTGCCTGGTTATAGCACCAGGATACAAAGCAGGCGCACCATTCCACGCGGCTGTCAAATCCGTACCAGCTCCAGTAGGGCTGACCGCCCACATTTCCTACCTGACGTTTCGCCAGTTCCACCAGCTGCGGATTGCCGGGGCGGGTGCCGTTAATGAACTGCACACCGGACAGATCCTCAGAGCCGCTGGCATCAGGGGAACCGCCGCCAAACAACAGCGGCTTATTGCCCATGGTCTGTCGGTAGACCTGATACATCTCCATCTGCTCCGGGGTCAGTATCTCCGACGCCACAGCGGAAATGGGCTTGCTGGTGAGTTTCACATTCAGAATGTAATACTCATAGGGTACTTCTTCTGAGGTGGTCTCGCCGGTCTCCGGGTCGGTTGAGGTCTCCGTGCGGTAGCGAATCTCCACTTCCTCAGTAAGCGTCAGCTGATACTGTGCTGCAAACACACGCGCCAGCTCTGCCTGTGCGCTGTGGCGTGTATAGCCTTGCAAGACAGCAGAGAGAACTGCCGCCAGCTCATGGGGGTCATGGCCAATCATATCCAGGTTATAGCGATACTCGTCATACCCTGGGTGGCTGCTTTCGATGTTGTCGATTTTCTCCTGCAACTGGGCTTCTCTGGCTACATAATCTGCCTCCACCGCCAGCATTTCCGGGTCATCCGACGGATAGGTAGTGCCTGAGAGAACGGAACCTATGCTCTGCGCCATCATGGAACAAGAGGACATGGTATTCATCAGCATACAGGCAATGAGGAACAAAGCCCCTGCGATCAGGAAGCCCTTTTTGTGGCGCATGACGAATGCTCCTGCCTGCTGTGCCTTTTCCTTTACCGTCCTTGCGGCTTTTCCGGTTTTGGACGCAGCCTGGGCGGTATTCCCGGCAGCCTGACCGGTGCGCTTGGCGGCGGCATACTTCTTTTTGATGGCCTGCTTTTGCTGCCAGCGGGAAAGAGGGTTGCTGGAAAACTGGGGATTTTCCTGCAAAGATTTCTGGTACAGGACATTTACATTTGCCTTTTCCAGTTGGCGCTCTGCCTGGGCTGCTTTGCGGTACGGCTTCAGCTTGTGACTGCGGTAGCCCTCCCGCACCAGATAAGCGCCGGTCTCCACCGCCTCCTCGGACTTGTGGGCGCTTTCCACGCCCACATTGTCCTGTTCTGTTTCCCGGATCTCTTTGTGGAGCTTGCCCGCGACCAGATGGACGGGAGCTTCCCTGACCCCTTGAGAAACTTTGGAAGGTGGCTTTTTCTTGTCCTCAAAGGTCAGCTTCGAGGTCTTTTTTCCGGTATCCGGGTCAATGACCGTCTGCCTGACCTTTTTCTTTGGGATATTGGCCTGCGCCTTATCTGCTCTGGCCGCAGCTTTCTCCGCTTTACGGATCGGCTTTTCCAGCGCAGGGTCAGACCGTTCCTCATCGGTAAAGCGCAGGCGCGGCTCTTTATTCAAACCATTCTCCCAGCATGAGGGAGGACATCATGTAGTGCAGCTCTGCATAAATGGCCATTCCCACAGGATCGTTGAACATACAGCCGGACAGATAGGCATAAAACTGTGCCACCACATCGGACAGGATCTTCGCTTCGGTTCCTTCCAGAACCAGACCACCCATACCTTCCTTGGCACGGATGGTGCTCCAGATCTCTGCCAGACGAAGCAGCCCCACCTGACCGGTCTCATTCAGTTCGGCTGCCTGATCTGCCGCCGTGCGGCACTCACTTACCGCATCGGCCATGACTGTAAGCAGCTGGCTGCGCTGGGCATTTACCGCCCTGTCAAAAAACATCAGCGGGTTTTTATTCAAAATGTTGGGGTTCATCATCATTCATCCTCCTTTTTCAGTTCCTGGGGTTTGGTGGTCATAATGCGATAAAGTTCGGTGTTCTTCGGGAAGTGGTCTACAAACGGCAGGATCGTGGAGCCATAGAACAGCAGACCCTCGCCCTCACCGGAGTGGGTCACATAGCTAAGCTGGTGCGTGGAAATGCCCAGCTGCTTCGCGAGAATCTGACGGTCCCCGCCAGCCTGGTTGAGCATATACACAAAGTCGGAGTTTTCAAAGATGTTCTCCACCTCGCGGCTGCAAAGCAGGTCTTTGACATTCTGCGTGATACCGGTGGGGATGCCGCCCCACTTTCTGAATCGCTTCCAGATCTCCACCGTATAGGCGGCGGTCTGTTCCTCTTTCAGCAGCAGGTGCATCTCGTCGATGTAGTAGCGGGTGGACTTGTGGGCGGCGCGGTTGATGGTGACACGGTTCCACACCTGATCCTGAACCACCAGCATACCGATCTTTTTCAGCTGCTTGCCCAGCTCCTTGATGTCGTAGCAGACAATGCGGTTGTTGATGTCCACATTGCTGCGGTGGTTGAACACATTGAGGGAGCCGGTCACATAGATTTCAAGGGCCGTGGCGATATACTGGGCTTCCTTTTCCTCCTGTGAACGGAGCAGGTTATATAGGTCCTCCAGTATGGGCATATTCTCCGGGCGCGGGTCATTGAGGTAGGTCTGATAGACCAGACGCACACAACGGTCGATGATGGTTTTCTGCACCGGCTGCAATCCGTCCTTACCGCCCACGATCAGCTCACACAAGCTGAGGATAAAATCAGACTTGAGGGACAGCGGGCTTTCATCATCCGAGTAGTCCAGGTTCAGGTCCATCGGATTGATGTAGTTGGTTGAGGTAGGCGAGATCTTGATAACCTGTCCATGCAGACGCTCAACAAGAGGTGCGTACTCCGCCTCCGGGTCACAGATGATAACATCATCACTGGTAAGCAAAAAGCAGTTGGCGATTTCTCGTTTTGCACTGAAGGACTTACCGGAACCCGGCGTACCCAGAATCAGGCCGTTGGGGTTTTTCAGCAGCTTGCTGTCCACCATGATGAGGTTGTTGGACAGAGCATTGATGCCGTAGTACAGCGCCTCCTTGCCGTTCTGGAATAATTCTTGTGTGGTGAACGGTACAAAGATAGCCGTAGAACTGGTGGTCAGCCCTCGCTGGATCTCGATCTGATTGAGTCCCAGGGGCAGACAGCTCATCAGCCCTTCCTCCTGCTGGAAGTCCAGTCTGGTCAGCTGGCAGTTATACTTCTGGGCAATAGAGCCTGCCTGAAAGATGTTGTTTCCAAGCTGACGGGGATTGTCCGCTGTGTTCAGCACCAAAAAGGAGACCAGGAACATTCTCTCGTTGCGGCTCTGCAAATCCTGCAAGAGTTTTTTCGCTTCACTGCCGTAGGTAGCAAGGTCAGATGGAATGATGTCCATGTCGTATCCGGCACGGACTGCTTTTTTCTGTTCCTCGATCTTGCTGCGGTCCAGGTCGGTAATCTTCCGCTTTACCGTTTTGATGGCTTTCACCTGATCCACCGACTGAATGTGCATACTCACAATGAGCGAGCTTTCCATATCCAGAAAATCAGCCAGCAGGCGATCATTCAGCTCCGGGGCTAAAATCTGCAAAAAAGAAACAGCCCCGTATTTCTTGCCCATACGGAACTGCTTGCCGGTGCGGAACTCAAAGGAGCTTGGTGCGATAAAGTCCTTGGTAGATAGGCCGGATGGAGCCAGCCAGTCCCATTCAAACTGAAACGGGAGCTGTTCATCCATGTGGAATACTGCATGAAGCTGGGAAAGCCTTTCCTTACCGTCCAGTGTCCTGGCGGCTACACCAAGACGCTTGAAGTTATTGAGAATATCGGTCTCAATACGCTCCAGACGGGGCTTGGCTGCTTTGATGCTGTCAGCGTCGATACCAAAGGTCAGGTATTTGGTCTTGATGAGACCGTTGTTACCTCTGGCCAGCTGATTTTGCAGCATCGTGGTGTATTCCTCGCGGATACTGTCAAAGTCATCCCCCTGGGGCGGGATGGAAATGGAGTTGGCAAAGGTCTCCTCCGATGCCGCAAGGTTCAAAAAAGACAGCTGGAAGTGAATCGAGCTGTCGAAATAATTGAGGAAATCACACCAGCCCTCAAAGATCGCAGTCTTATCTTCATTTTGGGAGAGCTGATAGTTGATGTCCTGAAACTGAATGGTCTTTGTGTAGTGGCTGTCCGATACGCGGCAGATCCCGTCCGGCCACATTCGTTCATAGGGGATACTGTCCTGTGCCGATTTTCCTTTTTTGTCCGTGCGGTTGGCGCGGGCAATGGCCGCTTCGATCTGCTTCTTATCGGCGCGGGACAGCTTTTTCTTTGTCTTTACCGGATGCACGGTCTTTTCTTCCGGTTTTCCCAGCAGACGGCGCAGCCAGCTTTTCATTGCGGTGAACAATGTCATACACCTCCTTATCGAGCATTTCCTGCCGCTTTAATACGGCATAAAAGTTATTGGTCTGGTAGGGACGCTGCTTGGGACGGATCACAGCTACTTTGAGAATGTTGCCGACGATCTTTTCCAGGGGCTGTCCATGCTTTTCATACATTGCCAGCAGGAAGAAGGGCATCATGACCAGCATCATACACATGGCAGCCATGCTGTTTCCCGCAGGCTCACGGAGCCACAAGAACAGCGGTACACCTACAAGCGCCCCGGCGGTAAAGCAGACCAGCTGCCTTCGTGTCAGATTGAACATGACCTTGGTTTCGACTTTGGTTAAATCTTTGGGTACGGGTACATAAGCCATATTATCCACCTCCTTTATGGGAATGAAATAGAGCTGTCCACTTCATTTCCCCACACATCCCAACCGGGTGTGGATTGACGAGCAAACAGTTCTATGCGCGGGAGATCACCCATCAATGAGACAATGCGTTCTCTGGCTTCCTGCGGTTTTTTTTTGAATGTTCTTCAATGTGAGAGACAATAACCTGATGAACAGCTGCGTTCACTCGCTTGGGATGCCCTTTCGTTGCGAGGATACAAAGCTCCACATTGGAGCGCGTCCAATATCCCATACCCCAAAATAGACTATCAGACTTTTTATTCTGCTTTACCCAGACAAATCCGATTGTCTTATAGGTAAATCCCCATGCTCTCAGAACAGAAAGTCCTTCCAGTAAACATGGAATCGTGACCCATAAGAACAAAGCACAATCTTTATCTGCCAGGTCACCTACCGGCAGCGCACAAATATCCTCAATACGCATAGTCGGATAGTGACTTTCTGCACTGCGCCCCAATCCTTTCTTGGAATATACTTTGTAGCTCCATGGCGGATCTGCATAAATGATTTGATATTTTTTCATACAGAACCCTCCTTTTAATGCGCCTGAAAGACTGATTTTGCGAGGCTGCCGGTTTTGAACAGCGTAAAGCACAGCAATACGGTGTAGCCCACGCAGCTCCAGATCGCCATGATGATGTCATCTTCCAGAGCGATGTTCTGCACCAGTACAGCATAAATCGCCACGCAGACAATGATGAGAAACGCCTGGAAGCCAAGCGCCATCAGGGAGCGGAGGTAGTTCTGGCCCATGCCGCCCCATTCCTTGCCCATCATGGTAGCCATAGGGATGGGAGCCACCGAGGTCACAAGGTAAATCTCAATCATACGGCCATAAATCACGATAAAGATACAAATGTAAAGCGCCCACATGGTAATGCCGATAAAGAGGGACACTCTGGAACCAAAGCCCGAACAGCGGACCCAGATCCATTTCCATCAGCCTCGGTTCCAAATCGGTCATAACTGAGGAAATGTCAATGGACGCATCCGAACCGATGATCCCTGCCGCCTGTGCCACCACGCTCTGCGCCATATCAAAGACGCCCATCACGATATTCCATGTGTTTGTGACAATGAGGATGGCAGCGGCTGATTTGAACACCCACTTGAAAATCATCCAGGTATCCACATCATGCAGGTTGTTCTTGTCTGCAATCATCTGGATCAGGTCTACGGTCATCACAATAGCCAGGATCACGCCTGCAATCGGCACCATGATGGAGTTTGACAGATTCTCAATCATACTGAAAATGCTGCCATTCCATCCCTGTGGGGTCTGTCCTACCTGTACAGATATATCCGCGACCTGTTGGTTTACGCTGTCAAACATCCCCGAAAGGTTGCTCATAATACCTCCCACCAGCATTTCTTTCAGCCAATTTGTCAGGGCTTCAAGTAAGAAATCCATACGGTGTCAACCTCCTTTCCGCCGCCCCCGCAAAGCTGCGGGAGCGGCAAGGATTTCATGCGGGGACGCTTAGACAGAGAAAAGCCCTGAGAGCAGAGGTACAAGGACCATGCCGACTACGGCTACACCAGCGCCGGCCATGAGCTGCTTCATGCCCTGTGATTTTGCGCCCGGATTATCATTTCCGTAGCCCTCCAAGAGATTGATAACGCCCCAGATACCGAGACCGGCACCGAGCGCGATAACGAGGGTCTGAAGAACGGTAATTGCCTGTTCAAAAAATGCCATATAGTTTGTTAGCCGGAATCTGATTAAAAAATAGGTTTGTCATGTTTCATAGGCATACAAAAGCCGGAACAATCTGCACCCGGTTTCCGGGGGCATGATTCCGGCTGTCCTCCTTTTTTCATTATTTTTTTGGTGATTGTCCGCTTTGTACGCCAATGGCCCGTAGAGGGCAGGTGCGGCGAATAGATAAGATCACTCCTTTCAAAAGCGGAACGAAGTTAAGCGCCCTTTGTGTCTACTTCATATACATCGCAGACCTCATTGGGCTTGAGTTTCAGCCTTGCGGACAGGAATGCTTCAATGTCAAAAGCGTTCTTGTCATCCGCGTCGGCAGTGTACTTGAAATTGGGGTGCTTGGTAATGTCGTACTTATCCGAAAGGAAAGGACGCACGCCACGCAGCTGGAGGATGCACTTGTTTCCGTCCATCGTCGCAAGCTCATCCTGGCTCATCAGCTCTTTCCCCAATTTTTGATAGTTGAGAGAGTGGGAGGTTTCCCGGCCACGGCTCTCTCCGGTGTTGTAGGTGTCGATGGTTTCCTTGCCCAGCACGGCAGCCAGCTCCTTGAGGGTGGTCGGCTCCTTACCGCCCAGGAAGATGGAAGTATCCATGTTGCCGATGATGGTATCCGCATTATCCTTATAGATCGCCTTGAGCTGACTCTGCGCCTGCAACACCAGACAGGCGGAGATCTCACGGCTTCGGATGGTGGCCACCAGCTTTTCCAGACGAGGAATCTGCCCGATATTGGCGGCTTCATCAATGAGACAGCGCACATGGACTGGGAGCCTGCCGCCATACACATCGTCGGCTTTTTCGCAGAGCAGGTTGAAAAGTTGGGTATAGCACATGGAAATAAGGAAGTTGAAGCTATCGTCAGTATCACTCATGATGAGGAACAGGGCAGTTTTCCTATCTCCCAGAGTGTCCAGCTCCAGCTCATCATAAGCCGTGACCTCACGCAGCTCTGCAATGTCGAACACGGCAAGACGCGCACCACAGGAAATTAGGATCGACTTGGCTGTTTTTCCTGCCGCCAGCTTATATTTCTTGTACTGGCGCACCGCAAAGTGGTTCGGCTTCTCGGCTTCCAATGCGTCAAACATCAGATCCACGGGATTTTTGAACTCCTCGTCATCCTCCCGGACTTCCATGGCGTTGATGAACTCAATGAGGGTGGCGAAGTTCTGCTCCTCCACCGGAGCCTCATAGTGGATATAGCCAATGAGCGCGCAGTACAACAGCGTCTCCGCTTTGACCCAGAAATCGTCGCCAGCCTTGCCTTCGCCTTTGGTATTGGCGATCAGCGTTGTGACCAGCTTCAAGATGTCCTTTTCGCTATGGATATAGGCGAAAGGGTTATAGTGCATTGATTTTCGGAAGTTGATGGTATTGAGGACCTTGATGCGGTAAGGCTCATAAATGACCTTGCCGTGCTTATCCTTCATGGGCTTGCCGTCCTTGCCCAGCTTGGGTGCGCCCCGCTGGAGCATTTTGCCGCACTCCACCAAAATGGTGCCTTTCGGGTCTGTGACCACATAAGAGCTGTGCATCTGCATCAGATTCGGTTTGAGCCAGAAGCGGGTCTTACCGGAACCGGAGCCGCCGATCACCAGCACATTTTTGTTTCTGGCGGTCTTTGGGTCCTTGGGGCGGCTGTTCATGGTCAGGCTTTCGGTTTTTGTGAGAATGACATTGTTCTGGAACACCGGGTCGATGTAGGGTGCAATGTCCTCATGGGTTCCCCAACGGGCAGAACCATACTCCATGCCGTGACGGTACTTCTTGGCGTTTTTACTTTTGAGATACACCGCCAGACGCAGGCCAGCACCGCAGCACAGCCCCACCAGCAGATCCAACGGGTGCAGGCTGGGCCAGAAACTTTGCAGCGCCCCAGGCAGGACAGCAAACAGAGAAAGGAATTTCTCTGAAGCATTTGCTCCCTGAGCCAGTCGCCATGCCTCCCCAAAGTTGGTAGCAAACAGCCCCATCAGAAGATAAGGCAGGTTCAGCAAAACGAGCTTTTTGATGTCAAACTGCTTTTTCATCGTTCCAGCTCCTTTCGCTTGGTGCGGTCCACCACGGCATTTTTGACCATCTCTTTGAACTGACTGAGTTTTGCCAGCACAGACGGGCGTTCCGTTTTCTCGGCCTTCTTGACCTTTTTGCTGGTGTACTCGGTAAATGCAGCGGTCAGCGCATCGGCGTCACGGCCTTTGAAAAAGATCAGATACTTGGGCGGGGAGCTGCTGCGGTCTTTCTTCACCGCATAGTCCACACCATATTTCCGGGCGATCTTCTCAAATTCCTTGATGGAAGGGTCTGTGATCTCAATATTGGAGATCCCCTGATTCTGACCAATGAGCTGCTTGACGGTCTGTTTGCCGTGAGGTGTCACAGGAGCGTCACGGCTTCTCTGCTTTTGTAGCTTCTTTTCCTTGCAGTGGGCCATGTACTTGCTGATGGCGGCCTTAAACAGCCTGCCAGTGAACTTTGTTCCGCTGACAACCAGCGTTAAAGTCCTGTTTTCCACTTCTTCCTGCATTTTCAACGCCTCCTTTCCACAAAATGTGCAGGGATGGTGCATTTCTTTCTAAGGTGGAATCACCAGCCGCCGGAGAAAATATTTCTTCATCGCTCCATCCCGCGGCTCTTTTTCTTTTACCGGCTTCTTATCCGGCAGATTCCACTCTTTCCGAAACTCTGCCACACCTTTGGGGTCAAATGCTTTCAACTTCTCCAGATCAAAAGCAACAGCAGAATATTTCCCATAACCGGACTGTACCTGATAGGGAAGCACCTTCCCCAATTTGTTCTCTTTAATGAATCGCAGCAGGTCCTTACTGATGTCACCGGAAATAAACGCCTCTCCAGGTTCCAGGGAATACCCCGGAAGGTTTACCGTCATATCTGCAAATGGTTCCGCCCCATCTTCTATATGGGTAATCATGCCGATATAAAGCCGCTGATTATTCGCATACATCCCAAGTTGCAGCGATATGGTTTCTTCTCCAAACTCCCACTTGAATGGGACTTTCTTTTCCTCGTTCATATCGGATTCCTCCTATCGCATCTGTTCTTTGTGGTCATAGAACAACTCCCCATTTCTGACTTTTGCGTGGCTGAGAATCTTGATGTGGCCCTTTTCCTGGTTCTCCAGGCTTTTCTGGTATCCGGCCTCCGTCAGAAACAGGCGGGTCCGTTCGCCTTTCCAGCCCACCGGCGAATCGTGGGTCAGCACATCGAAGATAATCATGTGCCGGGTGTCATCGGCAAACCGCTCCAAATCCATGTACTCATGGCCGTGGTAGTTCTGCGCCCCGGCTTTCTGGCGCATTTCCTCCATCAGCTGACCGATTGTTTTGCCTTCTGGCATGAAACCCACTTCCTTTCCGTTCTTATGAGATTAACAAGATCATTTCCCGCAGCTGGGCAAAATAGATTTTTCCTTTAGGCGTAACCAGCGTGTAGGAGCCGGTATGCCCGTGATTGCAGTAGTCTTTCACACAGAACAGCCCCGTATTTTTCACATTGGCATAGGGCAGAACATTGCCGGATGCAGTGCGGTACACAAACCGCTTTTCCAGAAGAAACCGGACAAACCGGCGCTCCGGCACATCCAGCTCTTTGGCAGTAGTCCTAAGATTGGTGCTGTGCTTTAAGTCGATGAACAGATCATAGAAAGCAGCTTTGCCCTCCAGCTGTGCATTTTCTTTACGCAGAGAAACATTCGCTTCGCGCTCAGCCAGCAAATCCGAGCAGAGTTTCATCAAAGCCTCTGGTGAAGTGGCTGCCTCCCACAGCTTCTCTTTTGTGAGATAGGCCCCGTGCTTGCGAATAGTAGGCAGAACCTCATCAAACACCCACTGTTCAAACCGCTCTGCCGATGGCAATTTGCTGTGAACGATCAGGCGGTATAGATCGCCTTCGGGGATAAAGAGCATTTCCTGTATCCCGCCCGTAGTAGGGGTACGCCGTTTCAGCGTACCCTTACAGTGCTTAGAAACGGCTTCGTTCGGTCTGGCATATCCCAAAGCTCTGGCTGCATCTGCACCGCAAAACAGGTATTTGCCGTTTTCTTCGACAACCCGGATACTGCCAAACTCCGGATTTTTGAAAATTTCCATCTGGTTCATGTCGTGCCTCCTTTGGCATAATAAAAGACGGCCTTACCAGCCGCCTATGTGCATATCGTGGTTGACCAATGAAGTGTAATGATTGCTCATGGTGGTAGGCGCATTGAACAGCACCGCAAGCAGATACTGCTTCATGTTGTGTACCTGGGTGGTGTTCTTTTGCAGGCAGTCCATGACAAACTCGATGTGTGAGCTGTCCAGCTTCAAAAAGCGGGAACGCACGATCTCGTGAGGGAAGTCTGCCCCGGAGATCCGGATGGTCTTTCTTCTGGCACAGACCGTTTCCACCATCAGCTCTACGATCTCATTCAGTTCATCCAGGTAGAGCGGATAACGCTGCTTCAGGCAGTCATACTCGATATTTTCCAAAATCAATTCCCGATAATTTTCTATCTCTGTGACAGACATCGCATCCCTTCCTTTCCGTTCCGGCGGTTCTGCCGCCGCTGTCTCCCGGAAGGGAATGGAATCGGTACTTGATCCATAAGTAATTGATTTTTCTGTATTTGATTTCTCTATATTTAATTCTGCGGGCTTTTCCATATCCGGTCTTACCATATCCGGGTTTTCCGTATCTGGTGAAACCACATCCGGCGGCAGCATATCCAGCTTCTTTGGCTGTGGCTGCTCATAAATGATGTACTCGGTATCAGTAATACGGCCATTCGCACCGCGAAGCTGCCTGCGGACAATATAGCCAGCTGTTTCCAACTCTTTGATCGCAGAGCCAATGGCGTCCACACCCTCCTTACAGATGGAAGCAAGCCCTCTGGTAGTGTAATTCCACTCCTCTGGGAGCGACAGGATCATGGAGAGCAGGCCCTTAGACTTTAAGGTCAGCCCTTTATCCTTCAGATGATAATTTGACATAACGGTGTAATCGCGTGTCCGTTGTACGCGGTAGACTGCCATTCACTTCACTCCTTCCTGTGGTCAGGGAATAACAAAAGCCGTTGTCAGTAAAGACGCGGCTCAAACTTCATAGAAAACTCCTGGTCTCCCATCAAAGGGATAGCGGCTGATGTCCTCAAAGGCGTCGGCAACCTCCTCCGCTGGATAGTCCTGCCAGTCCCGCTCCCTGACGATATGATGGATAGTACGGTAACAGGTAGAAAACCTTTCATACGCCGAACGGTATTTCGTATTCACGCAGGAGACATCCACAAACCGCCCGTCCTCCAAGAGCCATAGTTCCCGGATGCAAGAAGCATCCACCTGCGTAGAATGACTCTGGATAGTTTTTTGGTAAATGCAAAATCCCCGCTGTGGAAACAACTCCGGCCCATAGTAGTTCAGGGAACACTCATGATTTCCTGCGGTCTGGTAGGCAAGAACACTTTCCCCACGATAGCGGACAGACTGCACCACAAGTTCCATGTTCAATCTGGAAAGCGCCCTTTTCCGCTCCTTTTTGTCGGGGAAAAGATAAAGATACGCCGTCCTGATGGCATTGCAGATTTCTTTTTCTCTAAACATCTTATTTCCTCCGTTTTTCTTTACATCCAGGACATGACCCTCAATTACACGGGCGCACCTTTTGATTTTGATCTCCCTGCGCTGCTGGCTTTGCAGGGCGGCCTGATACCCGTCCTCTGTCAAAAACAGCCTCATTTCATCTCCGTGCCTTCCGTAAGTAGTGCCGGGACGCAGGATGGAAAACTCAATCATCCAGCGGGTGTTATCCCAAAATCTTTCTACGGCGAGAATGTTATGCCCTTTCAGTTCCCTGGCTGAAATATCCTTCATAAGCGGCTCCTTTCATCGTTCCTGATCTCTCTGACGCTTTTTCTGCCATTGTTCCAGCAGCTTGATAATGGTTTCCTGCATCCGAGCCGGAGTGTAGCTCTTGGGGAAATACTTCCGCAGAGTATCAGAAGTAAATGTCACACGATCCAGATCGCTTTTCTTTTCCTCACCCATAATAGCCCTCATCACATCAATAGAGAGATGCCCCTCCTGACTGAACTTCTTGAGCCGCTGGGCTTGGGAAAGAGAAGGGGTAGCCTGTTCACTGTCCATGGCATCCAGCAGGTCTACCTGTTCTTCCTTCTTGAGAAAGGACAGCTCATAGGCAGGGTTCAGGGCAATTTTCTTCTCATCGACCATATCCAGCAGTTCGGGAATTAGTTCTGTCAGACGAATATATCGCTTTACCTGTGATTTGCTATCAGGGCTGTTTTCTGCAATCTTTTCTGCCGCAGTCAACTTCGGCCCAACTTGGGCCGAAGTTAAATCGGTCCTTTCTCCCTGCCGTTTGATAGCCTCCAGCTTCATGCGATAAGCCCAGGCTTTTTCGCTGGGTAAAACATCTTCTCGCTGGATATTCGCGTCTACCATCTCGATGACAGCTTCTTCATCATTCATTTCACGGATAATGACGGGCATATCCTCCAAACCCGCCAACTCGCTGGCACGGTGCCGTCGATGGCCAGAAATAATCTCATATCCGCCCTCCGGGTCAGGACGCACAAGCCCAGGAGTGCGAACACCACGCTGTCTGACGCTATCCAGCGTTTCTAACATTTTGGGATCGTTGTCCTTGACACGGTAGGGCTGTCCAGTAAACGGCACTTCCGTCTGCATTGCCGAATACCCCTTAAAGTAATGAAGCTGCGAGAGCGGAATACGGACGACGCGCTCCTCACCAGCCTGCTGACGCTCCTGCTCGGTAGTAAATAGATCATCTACCGATGCCAGCTCTATTTTTTTCGCGCTGCTTTTCAAGTTTCAACACCTCCTTCGTCAGATTTTTGTAGCCTTCCGCCACCTTTCCGCCGGGATCATGGGCAAAAATGCTTTTTCCCTCGGCGCTGATTTCCTTAGCCCGAACAGAATGGGGGATCTCTGTGCCGAATACTTTGATCTTGCTGCCATAGGTCTCCCGCAGGAGAGCGGAGATCTCTTTGGCAAAGTTGGTTCGACTGTCCACCATCGTCAGCAGGATACCGTCTATCTGGAGCTTGGGGTTAATCTGCCGCTTTACCTTGTTTACCGTGGAGAGCAGCTGTTCCAACCCTTTGGCGGGCAGATACTCCGCCTGAACAGGAATGATAATCCTGTTTGCAGCGGCCAGCGCATTGACTGTGAGCATCCCCAGGGAGGGCTGACAGTCGATGAGGATATGGGAATATTGCCCCTTCAGCGTGTCCAAATATTGCCGCAAGATAGTCTCACGGCTCATGGCATTTACCAGAGATACCTCCATACCGGATAACTGGATGTCCGCAGGCATCAGGTCTACGCCCTCTGAGTGGTGCAGGATACCCTCGCCGGGACGGAGAGGCTCATCCATCAGGATACGCTCCATTGCGTCTGACAGCGTAAAGGGCAGCTTGTCCGGCTGGGGATTGCCCAGGCTGATGGTTAGGCTCCCTTGCGGATCTCCGTCGATCAGCAGGACTTTCTTCCCGGCCTGTGCCAGCCCGATTCCCAAGTTGGCACAGGTTGTTGTCTTGCCAACACCGCCTTTCTGGTTGGCGATGGCGATGATTTGCGTGTTCATGACTTCACCTCATTTCTGATTGTTGCTGTTGCTTCTGGAAATAGAAAAAGCCGCCACTTCAAAATTAACAGTGAAGTGACGGCTCTTTCTATCGCCGGAATACGAGTTCCTGAAATGAAAAAAGCACCCAGCATTTATACTGTGTGCTACATCAAATTCATATTCAATTATTCAAATTAGCTCAGACTGTGCCAAACTGCCACAACCAAAAAACGAGAGGAAAGAGGGACGAAAAACACCCCAAAAATCGGCTCTCGGTTGTCCTATAATTTAACCACTAACCCCTTTTTTACCCCCATTTTTGCCGGTTGTCCTATATTTAACCACTAAAAATTGGGTGAAAACGACTCTCGTTTTGCCAAATTTGGTCAAACTATATCAGCCCGTTTAGATATAGTAAAAGCCCGGAAAACCTTGATTTTCCGGGCTTTTTGAACCATTTTGATACGGTTTGAACAGCAGATTATCTCTTGCTGAACTGCGGCGCGCGACGAGCTGCTTTGAGACCGTATTTCTTACGCTCTTTCATACGTGGATCACGTGTTAAGAATCCAGCAGACTTAAGAACTGGTCTGTACTCTGAATCTACCTGAAGGAGTGCACGAGCGATTCCGTGACGGATTGCTCCGGCCTGTCCTGTGTATCCACCACCACGAACGTTAACTAAAACGTCGAACTTGTCAACTGTCTCAGTTGCAACTAATGGCTGGCGAACAACTACCTTTAATGTCTCAAGACCAAGGTACTCATCGATATCTCTTTTATTGATTGTAATCTTTCCTGTTCCAGGTACTAAATATACTCTAGCAACAGATGATTTTCTTCTTCCTGTTCCGTAATACTTTGTAGTAGCCAATTTACTTTACCTCCTATTAAAACTCTAATGTCTCAGGCTTCTGAGCTGCATGTTTGTGATCTGGTCCAGCGTATACGAATAACTTTGTATACATCTGACGTCCAAGAGGTCCCTTTGGAAGCATTCCCTTTACAGCGTACTCGATAACGCGCTCTGGGTGCTTGTTCATCATCTCTCTTAATGTTGTCTCTTTCATACCACCGATATAATCTGAGTGATGATAGTAAATCTTCTGGTCTAATTTCTTACCAGTAACCTTAACCTTGTCAGCATTGACAACGATTACATAATCACCTGTGTCAATGTGTGGTGTAAAGATTGCTTTATTCTTTCCTCTTAATACTTTAGCAACTTCTGATGCTAAACGTCCTAATGTCTTACCTTCAGCGTCTACTACGTACCATTTTCTGTCGATTGTAGCAGGACTAGCCATAAATGTTTTCATCGGTTTTCCTCCTTAAATGATTCGATTACTTTTAATGCCGATGCCTCTTGAAATCGCGTATGTCCGGACGCCACTTCCTTTTTGACATCTTATAGTCCTCTGTTCCATCTCAGATGACTATCATTATCTATACTAAATGGTTGCCGGGGCTTTGGCTTCCATTTATCTACTTTTACAGACCTAGATATTATACTTGCGTAACCGGCTGTTGTCAAGTGTTTTTTACCCTTATTTCCGGCTTTTTCTTTAATCTTTTTCTTTAAACTTTTTATTTAAACTTTGTCTTTAAGTTTTTTCTTTATGTTTATATTTTTTCTTTAAACTTTTATTTTAAAACTGCATATATACAAAATCAGCCGGATTCACTCCCGGTCCGTAGTAACCGAATATAATTACTATAAAGATGCCAAGATATATTATCGCCCAGCGAAGCGGCAGCTTTCTTGAAAGTATGAAATCGCGCATGTCGAGCTTTTTATTTTCCTCAACGAAGCTGATAAAGAACCACAGCAAAGTACATATTATAAGTAAAAGTATATCGTACTCGTCCAGTCCGCATGCTCCGAGATTTAAAATGATGTTGTTTATTCCAAGCTCGCTGATATGGAAATCCGTGACTGATTTAAAAAGCATGTGAAATGCAGTCGACGCATTTGCAGCTATGTCAAAATAGTAGCCTACCAGTATGAGCATAAAGGTCCAAATCACTGATACAATCGTTGCAAATATACCCTTTTCCCTGAGGCCGGTCAGCTTAAAAAAGCCGCCTGCCACCTTTTTGCTTACCGGAGCAAAAAGCTCTGCAAGCATAATGACAATGCCATTCCAGAGTCCGAAATACAGGTATTTCATATTGGCACCATGCCATACTCCGATGACGATAAATGTGATGACACTCGCGATGCAGCCCGGCAGCACCTTACTGATATGCGCACCAAATCTCGGCTTTAGCCATTTGCCAAAGTTCAGGAAACGCTTTGAGATTGAAAGCGGGTAGAAGATATAGTTTCTGCACCAGTCTCCAAGAGTCATATGCCAGCGGTGCCAGTACTCTGTGAGTGAGCGCGAAAAATACGGATGGTTGAAGTTTGTTGACATTGTTATGCCAAACATCTCCGCAATACCGCGCACTATATCGATTCCTCCCGAGAAATCCGCATATAGCTGCAGCGCATACACTACTGCCGCAAAAAATACATAAGTGCCCGAAAAATCCATCGGCTTATCCATCACAAAATTGATGATATTTACCGCGCGGTCGGCTATCACAAGCTTTTTCATGACTCCCCAGAGCACCAGAAGCGCACCCTTTTGCAGATTTTCAAGTCTCAGGGAATGTCCCTCGTAAAGCTGTCCCGCAAGCTTATCATATATCGCAATCGGTCCCTGTATGATCTGTGGGAAAAATGACACGAACAGCGCTACCTTAAGAAAATTCTTTTCAGGCTCGACAATTTCCCTGTATACATCCATCACATAACCCATGGACTGGAAGGTGTAGAAGGATATGCCAAGTGGAAGCAAAAGTCCAAGCTCGCCCGCATATGGTATATATTTAAGGAATGCCAGAATGCCGAAATTGCAAAGCAGCGCAAAAAGCATGACTGCCACTCTCTTTTTTCTGCCCTTCTCCTTGTAGTCCTTTCTGGTCTGCCTGTCCCAGTCCTCCTTATGGCTTTTTACGATAGCATTCTGCTTCTTTAACAGCTTGTCAATCCATATTGTTGAGCCATAGGTGGTGCATATTGTGAAAATGATAAAAAGCACATACCACTTACATATAATCACATAGTATGCCATGCTTCCCGCCAGAAGCACATACCAGCGGTATTTCTTCGGAAAGCAATAATATAGTACAAGCAACACGATTACAAATATCGCATATTTTAATGAAATGAGTTCCATTTTATTTACTCCAAATCTATTTTCTAATGTAATACTGCCGGACATACTTTAATTAACAGGCAGTATTTATTTTAAAGTCCATACACTATCATGCTATTTTTTTACCGGGGTATTTAACTCCTTTGCAGGCTTTGCATCGTTGTTCGTATCTGCTACCTTATTTGTCGCAAGGCTTGACGAAAAATTATAAGGCAGATACACGGACATCTCAAAATAATGATTGCCCAGACTCAGATCCGTATCCTTTGCGCAGGCACTTATCACCTTGTCAGCGCGCCTTGCGCACTCGCCCCATGCACTCTGAAGCTCCGGTGAGTGGTCTGCATCAAGCCTGTAATTATCAGACAGATATTTTCCCATATATGCAGTGAATTTGAGGCTTCCATTTATATTCAGGTGCTCTGAATTGTAGAAATCATCCCTCTCATTGATTCCGATAAGTTCCTTATCGCCTTCAAAGCTCGCAAAATCATAGCCATAAGACTCCACCAGCTCCTTCACGTCGCAAAGCACCTGCGGATTCTTTATCTCCTTCTCATGAGGGAACCTCGCAAAAAGCACCTTTTCCACCCCCTGTGCTTTACAATACTCAAGCAGATCAGTCATATACGCTCTGCTCTTGTCGGTAAAATAGAGCTTTTTCTGCTTGCCTGATGGACAATCGGAATATTTTGCAATAGATGAAAAGCCCTTCATGCATGATGATTTTGCAAAATACATTCCAACTCTTGTGGCAAAGGTGTGTGCACATTTGTCAATATCCTTCCAATTGCTGTGATATAGCTTTAAAGGGTTTCTAAAGTTATCCTGCTCATCCTTTGGCACAATCTCTTTTATTGTATCAAGCCTGTTTTCCTCATTATGGATATTGTCTATCCAGCTATGCAGCTTTACCGTCCTTTCGTAATAGCTGTCATTTTGTAAAAAGCCATTCACTTCAAAAACCACAACCTTCGGATGCTGTCTGGTGAGAGCTTCTCTGAGCATAGATTTGTACAGACTGCCGGGCACTCCTGATACCCCAAGCGAGTATGATGTGTATCCATAATTCTTCCAAGCCTCGGTTGCACTGTAATCAGCGTATACCTCGCTGGCTCCTATCATCATCACATCAATTGTGTTCTTCGGCTCCTTGTAAAAGCCCTCTATAGTCGCAATATTGACAGCATCCGTCATCTTAAAAAATGTCGAGACAAACGAAAACAGCACGACAAATACCAGTGCAAACGCTCCTATACGGATTACCTTACGGTGTCTGCCTTTTCCTTCGTCTGTGCTGTTTATGACTTTGTTTTTTTTAATTTTCTCTTTTGCTTTTGTAAATCTCATAACCGTCTTCATCTCCAAGCTTCTTTTTACCGTACCGTGTATTAACAGTAACGACATTATAACCTATTATTGAAGCTAAAAACGGATATTCCAAAAATCTTAATATAATATTAAAAATCTAAAGCGGTTACTCATACTTAAGTCCTATCATTGTAAGCCCATGTGCCGGGGCTGTAGGACCTGCTGCTGCCCTGTCTGTTGCGGCTATTATGCCCTTCATCGCATCGGCCGGCATATCGCTTCCACCTATCTTCACAAGTGTTCCTGCGATTATGCGCACCATATTGTACAAAAAGCCGTTTCCTGTCACACGTATTGTGATGATGTCACCGGCCTTTGACACCGTACAGTCATATATCGTGCGGACTGTGGTCTGTGCCTGCGAGTTTGCCGAGCAGAAGCTTGCAAAATCATGCTCTCCTATAAGATATTTTGCAGCCTCACTCATCTTTTCTGTGTCAAGCGGATAATGATAGAAATATGTGTCAAGCCTGCGTGTCGGATTTCTGAACCTCGCATTTAAAATGCGATATTCATAGGTTTTACGGCTCTTTGAGAAGCGTGGATGAAAATCATCGCTTACCTCACAGGAATCGACCACCACTATATCCTCCGGCAGCTTCTGATTCAGTGCATACGATATCTTTTCCGCCGGCATGCGGGTATTGGTGTCAAACATACACACATTTCCAAGTGAATGCACTCCCGCATCGGTGCGGCTTGCTCCTGTCACCTTTATATCCTCCTTTAACAGGCGGCTCAGGTGCTCGTTTAATACCTGCTCAATTGTTATGCCGTTTGGCTGTATCTGCCAGCCGCAGTAATTTGTGCCATCGTAGGCTACAATCATTTTTACACGCATATATCTCTCCTGTTATGGCTGCACTATCTATTTCACTATCTGAAAATAAGATTGCCCAGATTCACCGGCAGAAGGATTCTAAGCACTATCACAACCGCTAAAAACGCAAATATGAAAAGATATGCTATTTTATCGTCCTTTTCATATACGAGCGGCTTCATCTTTGTCCTGCCCTCTCCACCATTGTAGCATCTGGCCTCCATGGCCATTGCGAGGTCATCCGCACGCCTGAAGGCCGATACGAAAAGCGGCACTAAAAGAGGCACCATGCTCTTTGCTCTTTTTATGATATTTCCATGCTCAAAATCAGCACCTCTTGCCATCTGTGCTTTCATTATTTTGTCCGTCTCCTCAATAAGGATTGGAATAAAACGAAGCGCTATCGACATCATCATGGCTATCGCATGCACCGGAACATGTATTTTGTTTAAAAAACCCAGTGATTTCTCAAGACCGTCCGTGAGCTGGTTTGGTGTGGTGGTGAGTGTCATGAGCGAGGTTCCTATAATGAGCAGCACAAGTCGTATCATCATGGTTGCTGCATTTATCAGTCCGGTGTCAGAAATATGCAGTATACCGTACTCCCAGATTGTATACTCTCCCTGTGTGAAAAACACGCTGAAGCATGCTGTAAAAAGCAGCAGTATTATAATGGATTTGAGTCCCTTTACCATGAACTTAAATGGCACCTTTGATATCTTTATAACTGCGGCAAGCGCGGCAACTATAAACAGCACACCGGCTATTCCTTTGTAGGAAAACAGCGCAATAATATATATAAGTGTTGCGAAAAGCTTTACTCTTGGGTCCAGTTTATGTATTGGCGACTGCGCCGGATAATACTGGCCTATGGTAATATCACGAATCATTTTTGTATTCCTTCCTCATAATTTGTATCAAAATGTCAGCATTGGTGAGCTATTTAAAGGCTCTTAGTATTGAGTCCCTCGCCTCCGCAACTGTCGTCGCCGAAAGGTCAACCGGTATACCCTTTTCCGCCAGATCATGCATCAGATATGTGACCTGCGGTGCTGCAAGTCCGACTGCCTCGAGCTCCTTGTAGTGTGAGAATACCTCCTTCGGCACTCCGTCAAACATCACCTCTCCTGAATTCATAACAATGATGCGATCCACATACTCCGCAACATCCTCCATGCTGTGTGATACGAGTATGATTGTAATACCCAGATCCTTTTTCATCTGTAAAAGCAGTCCCAGTATCTCATCTCTGCCCGCAGGATCCAGTCCCGCTGTCGGCTCATCGAGTATAAGTACGTCAGGGTGCATTGCAAGTACTCCTGCTATGGCTACACGCCTTTTTTGTCCTCCGGACAAATCAAATGGTGGCTGATAGTAGAGATCCTCCGGAAAATGTACATTCTGCAGTGCCTCATAGGCTCTTAGCTCCACTGTTTTTCTATCGAGCCCCTGATTTTTCGGTCCAAAGCATACATCCTCAAAGTTGGTTGTCTCAAAAAGCTGATGCTCCGGATACTGGAACACCATCCCCACCTTGTGACGCAGCTTGCTTAAATCATAATCATTGTCATATATATCCTGTCCATTGTAGTATATATGACCGCTTGTTGCCTTCAAAAGGCCGTTCATATGCTGGATAAGTGTGGATTTTCCCGAACCGGTGTGACCGATTATTCCGATAAACTCTCCATCATTTATCTCAAGGCTTACATCCTTAAGTGCCTGCACCTTGTAGGCTGAGTCGGCACTGTAGCAATAGTTTATGTGATCTAGAATTATTGACATATTTTCTCCCGCCTATCTGTTTTTCAGCGCAACAAGCGCATTTACAAGTTCTTCTCTCGTCAGGATTCCTTCAGGGATATCGAGCCCTGCCTTTTTGAGCTCATCGGCTACCAGTGTCACCTGCGGCACATCAAGCCTGTGCTCCTTCAGCTCGTCCACCCTTGAAAAAATCTCACGCGGTGTGCCGTCCATGACCACCTTGCCCTTTTCCATGACATAGACATGGTCTGCGCCGACCACCTCCTCCATGTAATGGGTGATGAGAATAATGGTCACGCCCTTTTTCTTATTGAGCTCATGGGCTGTGGCTATGACCTCCTTGCGGCCGTTTGGGTCAAGCATGGCTGTAGGCTCGTCAAATACTATGCATTTTGGCTCCATTGCCACAACTCCCGCGATTGCCACACGCTGCTTCTGTCCTCCGGAGAGCTTGTTCGGTGAATGTGTGCGGTACTTTGTCATACCGACAGCCCTTAGTGCATAGTCCACGCGCTGCCAGATTTCATCTGTCGGCACACCGATATTCTCAGGTCCAAAGCCCACATCCTCCTCCACGACATTGGCGATAATCTGATTGTCGGGATTCTGGAAAACCATACCTGCACTTTTCCTGACAGGTATGACATTCTCTTCCTTTGACACATCCATGCCATCCACCCATATGGTGCCGTCGCTCGGCGCAAGAAGTGCATTGATATGCTTTGCAAGAGTTGATTTTCCTGAACCATTGTGACCGAGGATTGCAATAAACTGTCCCTCTTTTATGTCGAGGTTTACGTTGTCGAGTGCTGTAGTGATTGACTCTACATTGCCTTCCTCGTCTCTTCGTATAAATTCATGTACTAATTTGCTTGTTTTAATTATGCCCATTTCTTTTTCCTAAAAATCTACCGTATTTACAATTATCATAGCTGTTAAAGCCCAAATAGCTGCCAAAAATATGCGCTTTGCCGCTTGATTTAGTCATCCCAGCTCAGGTGATGAAGCTCTCCCTCAAGCCTCATATGATCAAAATTATTCTGTCTCAATGCCTCGTAGAGCACGATAGCTACTGAATTTGACAGATTAAGTGACCTTGTCTCACCTATCATCGGTATCCTGATGCACTCATCCGGATGCTCCTTTAGTATCTCCTCCGGAATGCCTGCGCTTTCCTTGCCAAACATAATATAGCAGTCTGGCTCAAAATGAGCATCAGAGTACACATGTCTGCCCTTTGTTGTCGCATAATATATCTTTGCGCCCGGATTTCTCTCAAGGAAATCCTCCCAGTCCACATATGTGGTGACGTCGAGGTCCTTCCAGTAATCCATTCCGGCTCTCTTTAGTGCCTTCTCTGAAAGTGAGAATCCAAGCGGCTCTATAAGATGAAGCCTCGTGCCTGTCGCGACGCAGGTTCTTCCGATATTTCCTGTATTTGCCGGAATTTCCGGCTCATGTAACACTATGTTCAGCTTTGCCATTTTGTCTCCTGTCAATTTAAACTATTTATTATCCATCCCGGCGCGAAGCTCTGTGACAAACTCCTCAATGCGGCCGAGCGCCTCCTTTAAATCATCAAGCGAATATGCATATGATATACGTAAAAAGCCCTCGCCGCACTCTCCGAATGCAGTTCCCGGAACCACGGCAATCTTCTTGCTATTTAGAAGCTTTGTGGCAAACTCATCGGATGTCATGCCAAACTCCTTGATGCTTGGGAACGCATAAAAGGCCCCGAAAGGCTCAAAGCACTTAAGCCCCATCTCCTTAAAGCGGTGAAGCACATATCGTCTGCGGCCGTTGTATTCCTCCCTCATCTGTGCAACATCCTCATCACCGTTTTTCATAGCCTCGACAGCCGCATACTGGCTCGTGGTCGGCGCACACATGATTGCAAACTGATGAATCTTTAGCATCTGCTTTAAAATTGTCTCAGGTGCACATGCATATCCAAGCCTCCAGCCTGTCATGGCATATGCCTTGGAAAAACCGTTTATGAGCACTGTGCGCTCCTTCATTCCCGGAAACGATGCTATAGATACATGCTTATCCACATATGTAAGCTCCGAATAAATCTCGTCACTTATCACAAACAGATCATGCTCCTTAACCACCTGAACGATTGCTTCAAGGTCTGCTTTTTCCATGATAGCGCCTGTAGGGTTGTTAGGGAAAGGCATGATAAGTATCTTTGTCTTTGGAGTGATAACAGCCTCAAGCTCCTCGGCTGTCAGCCTGAAATCATTTTCCTCCTTGAGCTCCACAATCACAGGTGCGCCTCCTGCCAAAACAGTACATGGCACATATGAAACATAGCTTGGCTGTGGGATAATCACCTCATCTCCCGCATCGAGCATGGCGCGCAGTGCAATATCTATAGCCTCGCTGCCGCCGACAGTTACCATGATCTCTTTGTTGTAATCATATGTCATGCCGTATCTTCTGTCGAGATATCTTGCAATCTCAACCTTTAACTCCTTAAGTCCGGCATTTGAGGTGTAGAAGGTGCGTCCCTTTTCAAGGGAATATATGCCCTCATCCCTGATATGCCACGGTGTGTCAAAATCAGGCTCACCTACTCCGAGCGAAATCGCATCCTTCATCTCGCTCACTATATCAAAAAACTTACGGATGCCCGATGGCTGGATAGTCTTTATTGTACTGGATAAAGGGTCTCTCATTATGACATAATTCCCCTTTCATCGGATTTGACAGGTGCCGCCATGATAGTTCCATGGTCCTTGTATTTCTTCAGAATAAAGTTTGTCTTTGTCGAAAGCACCTGATCCAGTGTGGAAAGCTTATCTGTCACAAACTGTGATACCTCGCGCAGAGTCTTGCCCTCGAGTGTGACCATGAGGTCGAAGCCGCCTGAGATAAGGTATACCGACTTCACCTCAGGATAATTGTATATACGCTCGGCAATCTTGTCGAAGCCCATGCCGCGCTGTGGTGTCACTCTGACCTCTATCATGGCTGTGACCTTCTCAAGGCCTGCCTTGTCCCAGTCAATCAGTGTGTGATATCCGCAGATGACATTCTCCTGCTCCATAGCAGCAATCTCGTTTGCCACACTTGCCTCATCCACACCAAGCATGATTGCAAGCTCCTTCAGGTTTATCCTGCTGTTTTTCTCTATAAATGTTAATATCTTTTCTCTCATGATATATAATCTCCTGATTCAAATATATTAGTTGAAAACCTTGTATATCTCGTCAGTCTGGGCAGTCTCCAAAAATCGTCTCTCCTCGCCGGAAATCAGCACTCTGTCGTTTGAATCGGTTGTGGCACCGACTATAACAGCATTTTGTCCTGTTTTCTCAAGCTCTCTGACCACGCGGGTACCATCTGCAGCTATGATTATCAGACTTCCTCCTGACAAAAGCTTATACGGGTTTATGTCAAAAAATTCACTTATTTCAATCGTATCCTGCCTGATAGGGAGCTTCTTTAAATCGATGTCAAGACCAATTCCCGAAGCCTCTGCCATATCCCAGAGTGCTCCAAAGATGCCTCCCTGCGAAGCGTCATGGATTGCCGCCACACCGGCGCCAATCGCGGATGCAGCCTCCATTGCGGTGGAAATATGGTCTATATATGCTGCTGATTTATCTATAAATGCCTTGGAAAATCTCGTTTCAAGCTCGGCTCTTTTCTCATTTGCAAGAATTGCGGTGCCCTCAAGCCCCACATAGCCTGTCACTATTACGTCCATGCCCGGTGCTGCTGCCGATGATGGTGTAAGCGCCTGCTCATAGGCCTCACCTATTGCTGTAACTGTCACCACGATATTCTTCACCGCACGGCTCACCTGTGTATGCCCACCAAGCACCACGATGCCTGCTTCCTCACATACAGCATCAATCGCTCTCACCGTCTCGCGAAGCACGGCTTCGTTTTCTGTGGTAGGTACAAGCAGTGCCAGCTCTATCCCAATAGGACCTGCCCCCATGGCATAAATATTGTTCAATGCATCATAAACTGCGCAGTTAGCACGCACATGCTTATCCGATACATCAAGCATGAACGTCTGGGTAGCAGTAACTAACCTGGTTTGGCCGCCTGCCTGCATGGAAATCACCGCACAGTCCTCACCTACTGCCGGTTTAAAAAGTATTCTGTCGCTTTTGGTATGAAGTTGTTTTAAGACAGAGCGCTTTAAAACCGACTCTGATATTTTACCGTTTTTCATGTGTTTTCCTGTTCCTAATAATAATATGCTGTGTATTTACTGTGCCTGCCCTGCTGCATTCGGGTCTGTCGGCTGTGTCTGCCCTGCCGCATTCGGGTCTGTAGTCTGTGTCTGCCCTGCCGCATTCGGATCCTGTGTCTGGGTTGCCTGAGCCTGTGCTGCCTGAGCCGCTGCTGCCGCAGACGCAGCAATGGATTTAACCGAGCCCTCATCATTAGCCGCTGCCGCCGCCTGAAGCTGCGCAACAACCTCCGCTGATGCTCCTGCTGTACCAACCGTCACGATTTTTGGTGATGACTTGTACTTGCTGTTGTTGAATACCTCATCGCTCTGCACTGTTCCATCAACTGTGACCGTCTTCCAGAGCCTTGCGGTCACTCCCTTGTGTGCAGACTGCTCGGTGTTGAAATAACCGACCGGCTGACCTGCATCAAACTTAAACTGCGTGACCGGATCCTCCTCGGAAAGTGTCTCACTCCTGAAGGAAATTTCCCTGTTTGCCGGTCTCGTCTCCACTCCGTACACATTGAAGGTGATGACTCCACCACTGCAATAGCCCTCTATATACACCGGATTGTCCAGATTATTTTTAAACTTAAGATCCTTGTAGGTTCCTGCAATTGCCGCATCGTCAGATGGCTTTACGTAGCTTACTATCATGGAATGGTTGTAGCGCTGCACTATCTCAAGCTCAGCCCTTATAACCGCATTGTAGAGTGTGGTAGCAACCTGGCACACGCCTCCGCCTACCGAATCCACTACCTGACCGTTCTCGTATGCGCCTGCTATCTGATAGCCGTTGTCAGTTGTAATAGGGCTGATAGCCTCGTAAACCGAGAACTGCTCACCCGGATATATGACACTGCCGTTTATCAGGCTGCACGCGTTCTTTACATTTGCTGCACGCCCTGCTGCCGAGCTGCTGAAATCTGTAGAAAAGCCTCCCAGATTATCCTTAATCTTTGAGAGCTCCTCCTTTGAGCCCCTCGGCTGAACCGTATTTGTGACCAGCTCTATCTCATTCGCCGAACCATCCCAGCTGTTCTGCAAAAAGTCATTTATCGCATAGACGGATTTTACCACATCAACCTCTTTGCCTTCCTGTCCCGGGACAAAATCGAAGCTGTCACCGTTTCTCTGCAGCGAATTGTCAACTGCCTTTATATTAAGCTCGTCGCTCTTGTCATAAATCATCTTTGCGGTCTTTTGTTTATCAACCGACAGATACATATTGACGGCAACATTGCCCTTTTTGAGCTCCTCTGACTCCACAAATCTGTCAATCAGGCTGCCCTCATGGCACACTGAAAGAGCCTCATCCACCGCTGCATCACTGTCCGCCGAAACAGACATTTCCTGTGCTGTTGCATCAAAGGAACCATTGGCGCCCTTTAATGAAAAGGATGTATCCTTTATGCTGTCAACATAGGCATCAACTGCTTTTTTTGCTTCTTCCTTTGTCATACCGCCTACATCCACACTGCCAATGCACACACCATCTGTAATTGTCTGTACCTTTGCCTTCTTTGTGCCTGACGAACCGCTTGCATATGCACTTACCATGCCCGATGCTGCCACAAGCACAAATGCCATTGTACCCAGTAATAATGCTTTTTTATTAATCTTCATTTCCGCTTCCTTTTCCTGAGGCTGCTAAAAGCGCCCCTGTCATCGCTTAACTGAACTGCATTTTATATCATATTATCATATTTTTTCCATATTTCAAGAAAAGCTATACAAGACTTGACACAAATGTTGTCACAAGCATCGCTGCTATAACCACTATTATCACTATAGCAACCACCTTCTGATTTCTTTTTTTATTAAAATCGTACATACTATTCACCTCTGTTCAAAAATGGGTTATACTATTTTCATATATGAGAAAGGATTTTCCAACATATGATTCCAATTTGTCTAATTTTATTCATTTTATTTATTGCAGTGATTACTTTTGCCATAAAGAGGGCTGATTCTGCCCAGGCAAAGGTCACCGAGGAGTTCTGGGAAAAGGAGCGTAAAGCCAACTCAACCCTCCGCGGAGATACCACTGACCTGTGTTATATTACCATACCGGAAAAGTTTTTTCCATTAAATAATGATAAAATAAATGATTTAAGGGATAAAACCCTTGTCAATCTCACCGGAATGACAAACACTGATTTAAAGCTTAAATATGGCATTCTCAATTTTAAAAAGCTGTCTGAATATGACGATAATTTCACAAAATTTGTTTCAATGCTGCCGGACTATTACAATAGGCTTAAGGAAGCAGGCTATGAATCGCTAGGCAATGAACTGCTTGAGCTTGCAGTGGAGCAGGGTGCCGATTCAAAGAACGTATACAGTCTGTTAGCCAACGCCTTCATCAGCATGTCAAAAGCTGACAGGCTTGCAGAGCTTATCGAGAAAGCAAAGCAGCTCAATTCTCTTTCAAGGGATGGAATCGTTTCTATGCTTGAGAGCCTACAGGCTGATACCGCCTCGGCTGGTAATTAATTTGCGTTATATCTTATTGTATTATAACTTATTGTATTGAAACTTATTCCGAGCCATCCACACACCTATTAATATATGTGCTTCGATATTCATCGTACAGCCTTGAGGCCTGACTTCTGGTCAGGTTGTCCCACGATATGACATCTGCTATCCCATACTCAGCCATCAGCTCCTTTAGCTGTCTGACCTGATGTGCCGTGGCAGGTGTCTGTTTTTTTGCCTTGTATACAAGTGGCTTTGACTCAACCGGCTCTCCCTTTTCATCCATCAGTGCAAGCAGTTTTTCAAATATCTGCTTTGTCTCTATCGCATCATCGAGCGCCCTGTGCGCATTTTCCCTGTTTACACCAAAATACTCACACAAATCCTCCAGCCTCTTTGACTGCTCAGCAGGCAGACATTTTCTGGCTATTTTCAGCGTATCATATGCATTCAGCGAGAGGGTTCTCTTGTGATTTACCGCCCACTGCTTTAAAAAGCTGTAATCAAAGGTCACATTCTGCCCGAGTATGATATCATCCCCGATAAAATTAAGCAGGTTATCCACAGCCTCATCCATATCTGCCGCATTTTCCACATCACTGTCGGTAATTCCCGTTAATTCCTGCACACGCTGTGGAATATGCTGCTTCGGATTTACCAGTGTGGATATCGTATCCACTATCTCGCCGCCCCTCACACGTGCCGCACCTATCTCTATTATCTTGTCATTTTTAGCTGAAAGCCCTGTCATTTCAAGGTCAATCACCGTGTAATTTTTTATATTATCTATGTTGCTCATTTTTCTTAGTCCGTAAACCTTCCCGGCTTTTACCGCTATATTCATATCGCTTTACCGTTATTCTACATACTCCACCAGCGCCTGGTGGTCAAGCGGGTCTCTCATGTCGTAGTGGAAAAGCGCCCACACCGGCTCCTTATGATACTTTGGCAGCTTATCCAGCTTTCGCGTGTGCTTGTCCGGAAAAATATAGTGGAACGGCTCCACATGCGACAGCTTTCCATTCTTACAGTATGCATGTGTCATGTGCTTGAAGCTTCCTATATCTGTGGCCCACACCGGGCGGCTCTTGCAGTTCTCACGATAGTACAAATCAAAGATGAGTGACTCCTGAATCATGCTGTAAATCTGCGCATTTTCGTCAAAATCAGTATTATCTCTATCTCCGGCATTTTCGTCGAAATCAGTATTATCTCTATCTCCGGCATTTTCGGATAATACCACAGAAGTCATAGCATCGTTGTCACAGCCATGCAGGTATAAAGCCAGAAACTCAAGCAGTATCTCACACCTTCTGATGCGCGAATGGCTCATTCCAAAATAGCCGTTTGCCTCATAAAAATCTCCAAGCTCCTGAAAAAACTCAAACGCACTGTCAAAGATACACTCCATGAGCTTCATCGTAATCTCAAACTGTCCGCTGTTGTAATACACCTCAAGCATATCCTCGACGCGCTTAATCTTTATCACATCATCAAACGAAAGCCATTTTGTGGACATAACCTCATACGGTGGCTTGTCATGGTAGACAATACCATATTCCGCGGCATGCTCAAACATATACGAGCCCTTGAGCACCTTTAAAAATCCCAGCTGCAGCTGGTTTGGCTTAAGCTCATAAATCTCATCAAAAGAACGCCCAAAGCTATCATAGTCCTCGTATGGCAGCCCTGCAATCAGATCCAGATGCTCGTGGATATTGTTGCCGCTTTGAATGAGCCTCACAACCTCCTTAAGCCTCTCAAGCTTCATAGTCCTGTGAATCTCCTTAATCGTGACCTCATTAGTGGACTGCACACCGATTTCAAGCTGTATCAGCCCCGGCCTCATATCAGAAATCAGCTCAATCTCCTCCTGATTCAGCAGATCCGCCGATATCTCAAAGTGAAAGTTTGTCACACCATTGTCATTCGCCTTTATAAAGCGCCACAGCTCCATGGCATGAGCATGATTGCAGTTGAAGGTTCTGTCCACAAACTTAATCTGAGGCACCTTCTGGTCTATGAAAAACTTAAGCTCTCTTTTGACAATCTCGGTATCCCTAAAACGCAGTGTCTTATCCACCGATGACAGACAGTAGCTGCACGAAAACGGGCATCCCCTGCTGCTCTCGTAGTAGATGATGCGGTTTGAAAAATCATCGAGAGTATCATAGCAGAATGGGATTTCACTCATGTTTTTGATTGGGCGTGGACTTGTGAATACTATTTCACCGGCTTTATTGCCTCCTATGTTGTTCACACTTGTACTATTACCTGTGCTGTTTTTTCTGAAGGCAATGCCTGCAATATCACTCAGCTTTCTTTTATGCGCATAGTAACCGCACAGCTCTCTAAAGGTATCCTCTCCCTCGCCTATCATCACACCGTCTATGTATGGATTTTCCCTCAGAAATGCCTCCACCTCGTAAGACACCTCAGGGCCTCCAACCCATATCGGCACTGACGGACAAAGCTTTTTATACTCGCGTGCAATATCAGTCACATAATCAATATTCCATATATAGCACGAAAAACAAAGTACGTCGGGCTTTCTCTTGTAAAGCTCCTCAAGAATGTAATCCTTTTGATTGTTTATCGTGTATTCCGCAAGCTCCACAGCATCCCTGTACTCCCCGGCACAGGCGCGCAGTGAGTAAACTGCGAGGTTTGAATGTATGTATTTTGCATTTATTGCTGTCAGTAAAATATTCATGGTTTCTCCTTAAAAAATGACCCTTGAATGTAGACTTTATGCGACATTCAAAGGTCTGCTTCGTATTATTGCAGCATCCGTTCAATTTTATTTTTTTAACGGCTGCATTGATACAAATTCAATTTTCAACTGCATCCCCATTCCATGCGCAAGCCTCTTTAAAAGTTTCAAAGATGGATTTCTCGTTCCATTCTCAAGCTTACTAATATCCGCCTGATCTATGCCTGTACGTGCTGCAAGCTCCTTTTGAGTCAAATTATTTTTAATGCGCGCATCTATCATAGCCCTTATGACATCCATCTCAGGCTGGAGATCGTCCCACTCTTTTTTTACGTCAGGATTTTTAAGCTGCTCCTGTAAATAATCGTCATATCTCATATTATTTACCATGCCTTTCTATATAATCTCTTCTATATTTATTAGCCTTTTCAATTTCACCAGCCGGTGTCCTCTGAGTTTTTTTAATGAATCCATGTGTCAATACTATTCTTCCTTCATAATAGAAAAAATATAATACTCTCGAAATATCTGTTCCTACCTTAGCTCTCAATTCAAAAATCCCATAACTCTTCTCCATTGTTCTCACAAAATATTATATGGTATTTTTACCATATTGTCGAATCAGTTACTTTAATTTACATAGTCATATTAACAAGTCTGTCATAAATGCCACTTGCAAACAGCACCATCATGCCAATCGTGCAGATTACCGACAGTACAAATCCTATTATCGATGTAATCATACCGGCAGTTGCTATTGCATTGTTATACTGCTTTGCCCTTTTTGACATTTTGGAAGCAAGCATGCCGACAATTCCAAGCCCCATCAGATAGCCAAAAAACGAGAAAATAATACTGCAAATGCCAAGCACCAGTGAAACCACTGCCAGCTTAGCGCCCTCCCTCTCGTCATCTATGATGGTCACATTGTTGTAAAGCATCTCAAGACGGATACGCCTTGACTTACGCAGCATAACAAGCATAGGAATACCGAGCACGACAAATGCAATACAGTTCATTGCCGAAAACTCATTAATCCTGTCGGCCACTCCGCCTCCCTCAAATATTCCCGATGATAAAAGCCCTCCCATATCTACAACAGTATGGAAAATGGCAAGCATCCAGAAATTGCGTGTAGACGCGTATATCATACAAAACAGCACACCCATGAGTCCTGCTGAAATAACCTGTATCAGACAACTGCTGAACTTAACCCCTGCGCCCATATTGGAAAAATGCATCAATCCAAACAGTACGCCTCCCAAAACTACGGCTCCTGTGATTCCACCTTTCGTCTTTGGAAAAGCTCTCAGCAGCAGATTAAACACTACTCCTCTGAACACCAGCTCCTCAACGAGCCCTACAAGGCAGACCGCGATAAAGAAAAAGATGATGTTGTAAAATGCCTTCACATCACCATGCTCACCCAAAAAGCACAAATAAATGCCTGAAACAACAGCATACAAACAGTACACTATGAAAAAAAACCGCCTGTGTATAAGCTTCTTGTCCATCCTGCTGCATTTTCCTTAAAAATATCCCACAGCCCAAATATATATGTGATGCCAAGAAAAATAACTAAAACAACTGTCTCCACAATAGCCTGCAGCAGATAATCATCCGCCTTTTCCATGCCCGGAATCAGTCCCAATACTTTCCCGCTCCACTGCAAGGGTGCAATGAAAATAAAAACTGCAAGAATGGCAAATATTATATTTGCCGATGCCGAAAGGTTTCTCAATTTCTGTTTCATAACTTAAAATCTCCTCATTTGTGTTTAATTTGATATGAAAATATTCTATAGCATTTACTTTAACATTACAAGCTCTGAACAATCAAAATTCGAGGAAATTGAGGATATAAAATGGGCTTTCAGAAGGACAAGAAAAACAAAGAAAAATATAAAAAGCAAAAAAGAAAGAGAGGGGGCTCATCGTCCCTCTCTTTCTGAGTGTGTGAAACTTTTTCTGTAAATAGCTAATAACAGCAAGGTCTTCTATGGTAAAATATAAATCATAGGAGGCCTTTTATTATGGCAAGAAGAGAAAAAAACCTGTACACAAAGTAGTAATGACAGAAGGAAAGCGAAACATCATTCAGCAACTTCTTCAGGAGTATGATATTGAAACCGCTGAAGATATCCAGGATGCGCTTAAGGATCTGCTTGGCGGCACCATCAAAGAGATGATGGAAGCAGAAATGGATGATCATCTTGGTTACCAAAAATCTGAACGATCTGATAGCGATGATTACCGCAATGGATATAAATCAAAGCGTGTAAACAGCAACTATGGCAGCATGGATATCGATGTTCCGCAGGATCGTAAATCAACATTTGAGCCACAGATTGTAAAGAAACGTCAGAAGGATATTTCTGATATCGATCAGAAGATTATTTCCATGTATGCAAAAGGAATGACAACCCGGCAAATATCCGAAACCATCGAAGATATCTACGGTTTTGAAACATCAGAAGGCTTTATTTCAGACGTTACAGATAAAATCCTGCCTCAGATTGAAGACTGGCAAAATCGACCGCTGGATGAAGTATATCCAATCCTCTATATAGATGCCATCCATTATTCCGTACGAGATAATGGAGTAATCAGAAAGCTGGCTGCCTACGTCATTCTTGGCATCAACACAGAAGGGAAAAAAGAGGTTCTTTCAATCACTGTCGGTGATAATGAAAGTTCAAAGTACTGGCTGTCTGTTCTGAATGAGCTGAAGAATCGTGGTGTAAAGGATATCCTGATTATCTGCGCTGACGGTCTTAGTGGCATTAAAGAGGCAATTGCCGCCGCATTTCCAAAAACAGAGTATCAGAGATGTATTGTACATCAGGTAAGAAACACGTTAAAATATGTTCCGGATAAGGACAGAAAAGCGTTCGCTTCCGATCTAAAAACGATTTACCATGCTTCCGATGAAGAGAAGGCTAGACTGGCTCTGGATCGAGTTACTGAAAAATGGACCGCAAAATACCCAAATTCTATGAAACGCTGGTATGATAACTGGGATGCAATAACGCCGATTTTCAAGTTCTCACCGGATGTCAGAAAGGTTATTTACACGACCAATGCAATTGAAAGTCTGAATTCTACCTACCGTAAGCTCAACCGTCAGAGAAGCGTATTTCCAAGTGATACAGCGCTCCTGAAAGCCCTGTATCTGGCAACTTTCGAAGCCACTAAAAAATGGACTATGAGCATTCGGAACTGGGGACAGGTCTACGGCGAACTCAGCATTATGTATGAGGGACGACTCCCAGAATAACAGAATCTATATGCATGATGAGAAGGACGTTTTTGACGTCCGCTCTTGACATGCCTGAAATCATGTCGTATATATAAAACAAGAGCTGGAAGCTCCAATTTAGTGCTTCCAGCTCAATCATTATCATAGAAGATTATTATTTACAGACTTTTCTTCATAGTCTCCTCTTTCTCGCCTATCAGTATGTCATCTACCGATGTGTGCAACAACCTGCTCAAAGCATACAGGTTGTCGACAGTCGGAAGGCTCTCCCCCTCTTGTGTCAAGCAGTTGACAACTTTTTCTTAAACTTTTTTCTTCCTCTTCATTATACCAGCTTCCGGCAGGATTTCTACCGAAAGCTGATACATTCTTCCTTAATTGTTACTGTTGTCAAACTTCCAGCGAAGTTCTATAGTCTTATCGGCATATACTACTATTCTTTCAAGCCGTACATCCAAAAGTTCATCCGTAATCTCTGTAATTTCAGACTTTCCTTCCCCTTTTTATTCGTGTACACAGGATAAGTATATCGAGTTGACGGCAAGAGTTAAAGCAACCTACACTCCCCTTTAGGGGGGGTAGCGAAACTCCCCCTTAACTAATTCACACATAAAACAATCATATACTTATTTATCAATATATTTTTCATCACGTTTTCTGAATGACAACATTGTACCTTCTAATATTGTAACTATGCTGTCGTTAATTTCTGTATTTTCTATTCCACCTGATTTGACTTCTACCAAATTCCTTTCTTCTTTATTTATCTTAACATGTACTATTTGATCAGAATCTGCAACTACTGCCAAATTGGGATTATGCGTTACCAGTATTATTTGCCTTCTTTTCTTTGCAGCTTGTATAAACGGAACCAAGATACTTGCAACACTTTGATTATCCAAATTATCTTCAGGTTGGTCTATCACTAAAGGTATATCTCGCAAATCCAACAACAGATAAAAAATTAGTAACAGTGCACCTCTCTCTCCTGGTGACAACTTTTCCAGTGTCTTATTATCACTTACTAATTCATATTTATTTTGGATATACTGTAGACCAAATAAATAATTATAAAATTCCAACCATTTATTGTCCTTTAACTGAGATGAAACTATATTTTCATTGTCATAATCCTTCATTTTTTTGATTATCTTATTGGGTATAGCAATATATTGTTCAATATCGTCCATCTCAGCCAAAGCATCTACCGTTTTGGTTAATTGATAATTATCATCACGAAATGCATTTTTCTTTTGTTTATTAATATACGAAAATACTTCTTCCTGAAACATTTCATTAATAACCAATCCCGAACGAATTGAAATACTATATTCGCTTAATAAATCAGCCTTATCTCTAAGAAATTCATCAACTGGTTTTTTAAACTTATTGTATAGTTCTATCACTTTTTTCTTTTCATTAAATATACTTGCTGTAATGTTTTGCCTCTTTTCGTACAATGGTTGTAAATCAATCATAATTCCGTCTGAGATATATAACAATTCCTCATTAATTTTATTGACAGCTTCTTCTTTCTCTTTCTTTACTTTTTCCCATTCCTGATATTCTTTAATGTATGCGTCATATAATTGTATGTTTCTATTTTCTTCCGCAACAATAGATTCTTTTACTGAAATTTTTTGCTTCAATTGTACTTTCAATCCATTTTGTTCATCTTCTACTGTTTCCTTTAATTCACTTAACTTTTTATCAATTATCTCTTTTTTAGAAATAATTGGGCTTTTATCAACTGTAAACTTAATTACCTCTTCTACTTTTATGTCGAAATCTTCAACCTGTAGAGTAATTTGTTCTATTTCTTTGTTTATTCTATTTTCAACCTCATCAATATACTCTAAAATATGTTGAACTTTCTTTGATACAGAGTTAACTTCTAAAATTTCTTCTTGCTTTTTTTCTATTTCATTTTCAATGTTTCCAATTTCTTCAATAACTTTATCATACTGTTCTTGTACTTCTTGAGGTAACTCTGGCTTTTTTACTTCTTGAGGACATATATTAATTTGAGCTAAAAGTTGATTCTGTGCATCCTGCAACAAAGCTTCCTGCTTAGTTTTATATTCTCTGCTCAGTTTACTTTCCAACGAAATAATATCTCTATTTACTTCCGATAAATTCGTTTGCATCAAGCTAATATTCTGTTCAGAAATTCTTGTATATTTATCAATCAACTCTTCAAATGATCTAGCGCCTTCCTTATCTTCTTCTGATAATCTTGAGAAAATAACACCATTAATTTCTGTCGTAAACTTTTCTAATTCTGTATCCGTACAAATTTCTTCAAAATATTGTTGCGGAATACATTGCACACGCTCCACATTATTTAGATCCGGTTGTGCTCCAAGATTTTCTTTCATTGATACTTGGTTATCTATCCATGTTATTTTCGCTGTAAAATTATTCGCTAACCTATTCTTCAAAAATTTCTTACTATTTAAAAACGCAAATTTAGTATAATTTTTACTGTCAGACAACCACCCTATAATCTCTGCTATTGCAGATTTTCCATTTCCTTTATTTCCAATTACACTAACCAATCCACTATTAAGTGGAATCTTAATATTTTTAAACCAGTCTCCTTTTTCTCCTGCATATCCATCTGACCAATTAATTTCCAATTCCTTTATATACTTAGTCGGATTTTTCTTAATTCTTTCTAACTGCTCCGGTATCTCTTTAAGACACATTCTGTTTTCATAATCAATAATTGATTGTTTAAAACCTTCAAATGTGGTATCAGCCTTTACCCATGTAATTTTTTCACCTAATACGTCATACTCACTTTTTTCATGGGCATCTGACGCCACCATACATGGTTTCAAAAAGACACTATTGTAAAAATGTGCATTTTTTGCCTGTCTACGTTCAAAATTGGGCAGTTCAATTATGTCAATTTTAGAAGAAATTATTTCTGTTTTTGTTATATCTAAGCTTTCATACAATTCTTCTGGCGTAGGTTCTTTCGAATTAGCATGAGCCATTTCTTCTTCAATACTTCCATGTTTATCACCACCGTGAATGATTACGACTCCACCTAACTCATGTGTTAAATTAACTGCCCTATCAAAATCTACGATTGAGCAAAGTAACCCCTTAGCATAATCTCCATCTCCATTTGACTCAATTTCGCTATAAGACAATCCCAATTTTGTGCAGAAATTATCATACAAAACACTCTTAGTTGCTTGTTTCGTATTTCGATTTACCACTATTTCTTTTGGAAAAATAGAAATTATATGAACACCCTTTTTCCCTTTATCAGTTTTCAATTCTATACCAGGCAAAAAATCAACTATATCACTATAATGTCCTTGCTCACACATACCATTTTGATAGATATCCCATATTTCATCTAATGCATCAAAATTACTATGATCTGTTATTGAAATCATAGAAATATTGTTTTTTACTGCACTATCAAATATTTCTGTAATTTTCATTTTCGTCCTATTTTCTCTTGAATACTCAGAATGCATATGTAAATTCCATTTTCTCCACTCAGAACCTCTACTTATCATTCGAACCATCCTTTCATATCATCTGTCTGCACATTCTAAATTTTCCCTAACTGTCTTTGCCACATACCAAAACATAACTGGCGGAATCGCATTTCCAAGTGCACGATATTGTGCCGCTTCACTTCCTACAAGTTCAAAATTCTCTGGAAATGATTGTATTCTCGCCACTTCTCTTGGTGTAAATCTTCTATATCTTTCATTCACCAATAAAACAGGGTCTGTACTATTCAAAGATACTTTTGCCAGATGTGCTCCAACAGTATTACATGGCTTTGTTATATCTTGAGCCCTCCCCTTATTCATGCTAGCTCTTTTTCTCATCATTCCATCAACTGCACGTTGGCTGAAAAAATACTTTTCATCTACTTCATTTTCTATTACCTTACTTAAAGGTGTAAATGCTTCCTCATCTGACACAATAACATCTGGAAATTCAAACTTAATGCCTAAATCTTTTCGAAATCCTACAATTATTACACGCTCTCTTTTCTGTGGCACTCCATAATTAGCCGAGTTTAAAATAGAATATGAAACATCATATCCGCTTTCTTCGAATTCCTTAATAATCAGTGGAAATGCACTCTTCTTATTTGCTGTAAGAATTCCTTTCACATTTTCTGCTATAAAACATTTTGGTTGTTTTTCACGTAAGATACGGCACATCTCAAAAAACAATTTTCCTCGTTCATCTTTCACGCCTAATCTTTTAGGATTCTGAGCAATAATTGAAAAGGATTGGCAAGGAAATCCCCCTGTCAGAATATCAAATTCCGGAATTTCATCTGATGTTACTTCTCTAATATCTCTGTTATCTGGTTCAATTCCAAAATTCTCCTTAAAAATATTACAGGCATTATCATCAATATCATTGGCATATACTATTTCCAAATCATTAGAAGCATAGTGATTTCCTAGAAATTCAAAATCTCCTAATAAACCTACATCCGTTCCACCACAACCACAAAACAAAGATGCTACTTTTAACTTTTCCATGTCAACAACTCCTCAAATTCTCCTACTTTTTTAGGGTCAAACGTAATGTCTGCACCATCACTAGGTATCATTTCTATCAAATCTTTTTTATAAAGTCCAACTGGATCTTGCAATAAAAACAATTTACGTTCTGTTTTACTAAGCATCAAACGATACACATAGTATCTGTCATGTGTACTACTTGCTGTGTTCCATTCATTTTTCGTAAGATGTATTCTATTAAAATGTAATGGTTTTGAACTAATAGTTGTCTTAACCTCGATATAACGTTTACGCTCGTCCAATTCTACTGAACTAATATCATATCCTACTGCAAACTGCGTCGGTATACGTTTAATAAGATGAATTAAGTCTTCCCTTCCACCAAGTTTGATTCTCATGCACTCATGTCCATGTATAAGATTTTCTCCAATATCACCAATATCTTTTGTAGTAAAGGTTTCATAACCCATCGCAATGCGTTCATCTAAAACTTTTTCCCTAGTCACTAGTTCAATATGAATCGGTTCACCGCCAATATAAGATGCATTATCTTTTAATGCTTGCAATTCCTCCTCGTCAGATGCGATATATGCTAAAATATCCGTAGCAAAATCCGTATCCTGTATATCTCTATTCACATAGGAAAACCATCCTGCTACACACTCTTTTACCTCTTCCATCGTTCCCGAGCGTTTTTCTATCATCTCATCGTATTCCGCAAACCACTCTGTAGACTCACAGAATTTGACTATTGCCTCTTCTTCAAGGGTATTAAGATAATATGTTCTACTGTCATAAGTTTTAAGCAAATTAGCAATTTCCATATAATCTATAATATCGCCTGCATAACGAACCACATCGCCTGTTTGGTCATATTCCAATCCATTTTTTCGATTTTCTAAAATTCGCTCCCATGTCTTTTCTACACCCTCATTATCCCTAGTCACTCGTAAATCATTAAAAACACAATGACACGCCTCAAACTTCGTTATTCCATTTGAGTTACCACCTTCTTTATTTGCATAACGAAGTAACTTCAATATATACTGTGCTGGCTTAAAATGAACACCTGCCTCTACTTGCTCAAGAACATTTTTCGGCTTTATGTGAGCACCCGGATATTGGAAGTTATATAAAAATACTTTGAAACATTCAACTAAATCCTGATTTTCAGCTAATTCTATTGCTCTCAATCCCGGTTTGTCCGTAGTCTCAGTATGTTCAATAAATCCAAATAAAGCTGAAATCTCTGTACGCCAATTATTTATTGTTTTTAACTCTCTGTGCACATTTCCCGGATAGTTGTAAATGGCTGCATTTATCCTTTGAACAAATTTTGACGTTTCGCATTCTCCTATTCTGCTAATTTCCTCCGCCATATAAATCAACACATTTTCAATATCACCTTTAAAACGTGGTCTTACATGATGAATTCTAAAAAAATATTCATCAGGTATTTTATATTCTGCCATCAGTTCTCTCCTAAATATTTTTTTAATTGTTTAGCAATACATTCCGCCATAATCGGAGGTACTGCATTGCCTACTTGTCTAAATTGCTGTGTCTTATTTCCCAAGAAAATAAAATCATCTGGGAATGACTGTAATCTTGCACACTCTCTTACCGTTGGCACCCTATTGTACTTGTAATGAAAGTGATGTCTGTGTCCTGTATCTATTGTAGGAGCAGGTTTATCACTTGCAAATCTTGTCCATGCTACATGAAAGTTTCTACTATCCTTATACTCTTCCGGTAAATCCTTATAGTTACCACCATCCGGAACCATAGATATAATATGTTTTACTTTCTCAGAATGATTTGCTGCAATATGATTTTTTACTTTATTCGACCTTTCTCTCATTAACTGTTGGTAATAGTTTGTTACCTCCGTTGCATAATCAGCGTTTTCTACTCCAAGCTCATCCGTCAATGGTGGTAAATCGGATAACGCCATACTGCAAGTAACAACTTCTTTTACAGGCTCCGGATATTCAAATTCACCTTCTTGCAAACCCACAAAAACTACTCTTCGTCTATTTTGTGGAACTCCATAATCCGCAGCACACATAATCCTATATTGTATGGAATATCCCATTTCCGTAAATTTGCTTATAATGCTGTCCTTAATTTGACCTCCAAATAAGCCAACTAATCCCGGAACATTCTCAATTACAAATGCTCTCGGTCTAATTTCATCCACTAACCTGATATACGATAAATAAAGCTTATTCCTCGGATCATCAAACTTTCTCGGTCCCGAAAGTGACATCCCCTGACAAGGCGGACCACCAATAATCACATCAATTTTCTTATCTCCAATTAAAGGTTTAATATCCTTTTCATATGTAACTTCTGTGATATCCCCACATATCGACTTTGAACCTTTATGATTCAGTTCAAATGTCTCTAACGCCTTTTTATCATTGTCTATACCAAGCAAAATATTATATCCTGCACGTTCAAATCCATATGACAATCCACCACATCCACAAAACAAATCTATTGCATTCAATTCCATAATTACTATTCCTCTTTCTCTTTTCTGCGAAAATCTCTCGGCTTCTCAGCGTCATCTGGAATTGCCCAAGTTTCTCCTAATTTAAACACACCTTCTATTCGATTTTCAGCACAAAGTATTTGCACTCTCCGTTGTGATATATTCCATTTTTTTGCTACTTGACTTGCCGTTATGTATCCCATCGTTTTCTCACCTCTGTCTTATATTATATTCTACGTAACGAACAAAAGCAACTTATATATGTATTGCATATTTGTTAATATTTGAATAAAGATTTTGCCTTGATATGTTAGAAAATATGATATACGTTTATATTGTACAAATTCAATATTACCTATATAAACGAGGAGGATACATATGAAAACATATGAAAACATACGAAAAGATGGTTGTAATTTTTGTAGATTTATTAGGAACAAAAAACAATAAAAAATATGATGACAACCTCTTCATTCATAGACTTTTTCATAGTGAAGTTAAAGCAAACGAAAACAGAAAACACGAACATGTAATATATGACCGAAATGTATATATCTTTTCCGATTGTGCATATTTCTTTTATTATTACACCACTTTACAACTTTATAGATGACTCATATTTTGCGAAAATGCCTGCTTTAAGGCAAATCTGAAATCCTGAGCACTTTTATTCCTGTAGCCGGCAAATTTGTCATCGACGTAAGGCAAAAGCTTCATTGTCAGCATTTCGATTCCTTTGCGGCTGCGCATCATGTAACTGCATAAAGACCAGAATGTTTTCTGCTCATAGTAACATATTTCTATATTCCATCTGCATGAATAAAAAAAGTGGGATATATTGAAACCACCCACTGCCAGTCTGGTTCAATGATGCTTTTTCCTGCCATGCGCAGAAAATCTGCAGCTGTTCCGGAAATATGGTGCTGAAAAAGAGTCTTCTGGTGCAAGAGTCTTTTTCAGGTGTGGTAACATAGGCGAGAACTTTCCTTGAGCCAAACAGATTAGTCAGTACACGCCTTACACCAATATAATAGCCATTGATTTTTTCATCTGACAGTGTGAAATCATCATTCTTCTGTTATCCCGGCAAGAAAATGCTGGTATAGGAATCTGATTGAATTATCTGACTCAAATGCGAGTATTGAAAGTACCAGTAAAAATTTTTTAGAAACAGTTTTCAGTAGAAGTTTACACATTATTTCAGGCAGCAAAAAAGCCCTGTCCTTACGAACAGAGCCCTATGCATTATGTTGCACTTACAAGCCTTACTATCACATCAATTCCAGCCGCCCAAAAGAGTATCGCCCCCACGATATATACCTTTGTCTTCTGCTCGAAGCCGAAATGATATCCTGTGTAAATGCCTGCCACTATACAGATGACAGTGAGCAGCGCCACCATTATCATAATGGTGAAAAGTCCGGTACCGAGGAAGCCGAATGCTATTCCTGCAAGAACCGTATAAAATGCGGTGATTCCTGCTATCCTTAACACTCTTTTCATGTCAAGCTGTGCCTGACAGTGCTCCTCAATCCTTTCGTTTCTTATAGCCTTTCCTATAAGCCTGATCCCCAGTCCTATCAGTATTCCGATAGAAATTATCTCTCCTAAAAGTGCTTCATCCTTCACCGAGTATTTCCCATTAAGGAAGCTTGACAGGAAATACCCGATGTACATTGCTAACAACTGGCAAACTGCAACTATGAAGCAAATGGCTGTAAGCTGTTTCTTATTTACTTTCTGGATCAGGGATCCCTGACATTCCATCGCAACGAAAATCTCAAGCGAGCTTCCCGCCACGATTAACAGATATTCTATCCAGCCCATTTTTGCCTCCCATAATGTACAAACATCCTTTAATTAATTATTTGTCGCTATCTGCCTTAGCATCTATTGAAGCTAATTTATATATGAACTTAACGCTGCCCGTCTGTCCATCAGCGATTGCTGAGTATGTCTGATATTCCTCACCTGCGTCAATTACTGCCTGAAGCTTGTCGGTGAATGGCTTTAAGTCACCGTTGTATGCGTCGAGAATCTTGTTGATTCCTTCCTCATTGAACTGTACCATACCGTCTGCAAGTGTATGTGCACCCTCTGAAAGTGTCTTAGAACCTGTTGTGAGCTGGTCAACACCTGAAACTATCTGATTTGTTCCATCTGCAAGCTGTGAGGCTCCGCTGTTGAGCTGCGCGTTGTTTGCTACAAGTGTGTTTGAGCCGTCTACAAGCTGCTTGATACCACTTGTTAGAGTTGGAACTGAGTTCATGAGTGACTGTGTTCCGGCTGAAAGCTGGCTTGCTCCATCATTGAGTGCTGTGGCTCCGGCATTTAATGTATCGTTGTTTGCTGTAAGCTTTGCTGCTCCGGCGCTAAGCTGAGACGAACCATCTTTAAGCTGCTTGATTCCACCTGTAAGAGTTGGAATTGAATTTACCAAAGATTTAGTACCATTAGCAAGTGATGACGCTCCTTTTGAAAGAGCATCTGCTCCTGTTACAAGGCTATATCCATTTTCCTGTTTTGCATTAATCTGTGCCGAAACATTAGATTTTGCAGACTCAATTCCTGTAATAACTGCACTTTGAGCTGCGTTTTCTGCCCCAGTTTTTGCCGCATCAGCTACAGCTTCTCCCACTTTATCTTTTGAGCTATTTGCAACACCGTCCATAACCTTAGTTGCCATATCATTGAGTTTCTGATTTACTATTGCACTAACTAATGCATCATAATCTGGTATAGTTTGTGGCAATTTTAATACTTCTTTAACACTCTGCTGAAGTTCTTTACTACTATTATATGTCGATTTAATTGTAGCTGTATCTGCACTTTCTAAAGCAGTAACACTCCCCTTTATCGTGTTTTCAACTGTAGCACTTACAGTAGTAGTTATCATATTCGTAAGGTCTGAATCATTTTTAAGCGACTCAACTACCTGCTTTACAGAATCATCACTTGTCATAGTCTCATAATAAACTTCAGACGCTTTTGCTTTAGTATTTCCATAATTAGCTTCATTGTTTGGATTAAAAAACTGCTTATCAACACTTTCCTTTGCAGCCGCCTGATATCCAGCCTTTTCCTTATCCGTAAGCGGTGTCTTTAATCCAGTGTCCAGTGATTTTATTCCTTCATTTATACTGCTTGCACTTGCTGATAACTGACTAGCTCCATCATTAAGCTTTGTAGCTCCATCCACCAATGTTCCTGATTTTTCTGCCAAAGTTCCAATACCGGCATCTAAATCACTTGCTCCCTTTGCAAGACCATTTGCTCCATCCGTATAAGTCTTCAAACCATCCTTAAGTGTTGCACTTCCGCTTGCAAGCTGGCCTGCTCCATCATTGAGCTTATCTGCTCCTGACACCAGGGCTCCTGTACTGTTTCCAAGTGTATTCAATCCACCACTTAATGTACTAACACCATCAGTATATGTCTTAAGTCCACTCTGCAGTGTGCCAACTCCTGATGCGAATGTGCCGAGCTTGCTCTGCAATGTTGAAAGTCCGTCAGCAAGTGTGTCAGTACCCTCTGCCAGTGTCTTTGAGCCATCCTGAAGCTGTGTTGAGGCATCCTTTAAGTCATTTATCATGTCATCGAGGTCTGATGTGTCAATTCCGTCTGTGCTTACATAATCAGATGCGTTTACCACGAAGGTCATGGCTGCAGGCATTGAGAAATTCTCCACATCTGCTGTCATTTCCATGTATTCAGGGATATTTACATCGCCATCGAGGTCTTTGTCCTTGATTCCGAGGCTGTCCTTTAAGCCCGGAAGTGCATAGCCGAGCACTACGCTTGATGAGTCGCTTACCTCAGCCTTGCCGTTTGTCACTTCGATATTCTCGAAGCCATCACCGAGTACAAGTCCTGTTATTGCTGCAAATGGTACGGAAACTGTCTGCTTCTCGCCGTTTACTGTCTCTGTATATGATGTGGTATTTGTGTAGTCAAAACGGATTTTGACCTTTCCTGATTTTCCTGCAAGGTCCTCAGGTGAGATTTCTTTTCCATCGAGGTAGTATGTAACCTTCTGTGTTACAGGTGGTTCCTCTGTTGCTGTGCCCTGGTAATAAATGTCCTTGCCGCCGGCCTGCCATGTGAGCTTATCACCGCTTTGTGTGAATTTTTCCTTGCCCTTTACATTCTCGATATCTGAAAGGTTTGAAGCATCCTCCAAGGTATCCTTTTTGTCTTTATTTTTAAGGTGATCTACTACGATTGTTTTGTTTACGTTGCCGTTTGCATCTGAGATGAGATATACGCTCTCGTCCTTGTCTGCATCGTTATCCTTTAATGATACGCTGTCCATGAGCTTATCTGCTATGTCATCAGCATCCTTGCTGCTTCCTGTTGTGCTGTCTGCCTCGGCTGTGACTGCGGTGCTGTTCTTCTCTGCAAAAACCGCTGTTGCTCCGATTCCTGTACCTACAAGTGCTATTGTGAGGACTCCGGCTACAACACGGACAATATATTTACTTTTTAACTTTTCTTTCAATTCTGGTAATTTCATGTCTTATTCCTCCTGATTTTGTTTTTGAGGTCATATTTTTTATGTTATGAGGGTCAAAAAGTATTTTATCCCTCATTTATGATTAATCAGATTACTAAGCTGTCAGGTTCTTGTTTTTAAAGCCTGCGCTTGTAGCACATATTACTTTGTCAAAAATCATAAACATTGACGGAAGTATAAATACTACTACAAACATACTGATGATTGCGCCTCGTGCAAGCAGTATACAGATAGAACTGATCATATCAATGTTTGAATAAAGTCCTACACCAAAGGTTGCGGCGAAGAAACAGAGTGCACTGACGATAACTGAGTTTGTCGAATCTGCAAGTGCCTTTGTGATTGCCGGCTTTTTGTCCATTCCAGTGTATCTGTTCTTTCTGTACTTTGTGGTCATAAGTATCGCATAGTCAACCGTTGCACCAAGCTGTATGGTTCCGATTACGATGCTCGCGATAAACGGAAGCTTCGTTCCTGTAAATCCCGGAATTCCCATGTTTACAAAGATTGCAAACTCGATGACCGCTACAAGTATGATTGGAAGCGATACCGATTTGAATACTACGAGGATGATAAGGAATATCAATACGATTGATACTGCACTTACACGCTTAAAGTCTGTATCTGTGATAGTGATAAGATCCTTTGTACAAGGTGCCTCACCGATAAGCATTGCGTCCTTGCTGTAATTCTTTACTATCTTTTTAATCTCTGTAATCTGGTTGTTTACCTCATCAGATGCTGTCTCATATTTTGATGAAACAAGCATCATCTGGTAATCACCGTTTTTGAATATCTCCTTTGCCTCATCCGGCACCATATCATCCGGTATGGTAGGTCCGAGTATTGAGTCAAGCGATACTGCAAGCTTTACTCCATCGACCTTCTTTATATCATCTATCATGCTTATGCTGTCTGCCTTTGACATATCGCTCGGCGCGATGATGATATGTGTGGCACCCATAGCATACTCCTTGTCGAGTCTTTCATTGGCCTGCTTACTGTATGCACTGTCAGGCATGGTTCCTGCAAGGTCATAGTAGACCTGATCATGAGTGTATCCGTATATTGCCGGGATGAGCACTACGATGAAAATCACTGCAAGTATCTTGTAATGATTTGTTACCCAGCTTGCAATCCTAGAAACATCCGGCATAAGAATCTTGTGCTTTGTCTTCTCGATTGCCTTATCACATGCAAGAATCAGTGCAGGGAGAATTGTTACACATCCGATAACTCCGAATACAACGCCCTTTGCCATTACGATTCCCAGGTCAAGTCCAAGTGTAAAGCTCATGAAGCAGAGGGCTACGAAGCCTGCGATTGTTGTGATTGAGCTTCCTGTTACTGAGACAATTGTGTGGGAAATGGCATGTGCCATGGCTCGCTTCTTGTCTCCGTCATATCTGTCTATCTGCTCCTGATAGCTGTGCCACAGGAAAATCGAATAATCCATTGTTACGGCGAGCTGCAATACTGCTGTCAGTGCCAGTGTCAGGTATGAAATCTGTCCCTGTATAAAGTTTGTTCCCAGGTTATAGATAATAGCCATTCCTATGCTTAGGAGGAATAACATCGGAACAATTATTGAATCCATTGTAATTCCCATGACAAGCATTGAAAGCAATGCTGCTATGATGACATATATAGGAGCCTGCTGCATAACAAGTGTCTTTGTATCTGCGTTGACTGCTGCCATTCCTGCTACGAAGCAGTGGTTTTTCACCATCTTATCCATCTTGTTGACGGCTTCCATTGTCTCATCCGAACCCATTGTATCACTGTAGGTGACGAGCATGAGCTGGCTGTTTGCATCCTTGTTGTTGAATGCATCGTACACCTCATCCGGAATTGCCTCTCTTGGCAATGTGGAATCAGCGATTGTTCCGTACCAGATGACATCATTTACACCCTTAAGGTCCTTAATGTCATCAGCCAGAGTCTCTATGTCCTGATCCTTCATATCCTCCAAGATTACAAAAGACAACGCTCCGGTTCCAAACTCATCTACCATGATATCCTGACCCTTCATAGTCTCTATCTGGCTTGGCAGATAAGAAAGGATATCAAAGTTGATTCTCGTGTTGATAAAGCTGATGCCCGACGGTATAAGCAGTGCAAATGCAACTATCAGTATCAGCACACGATGTTTTACGACTCCTTTTCCAAATTTAATCATTAGATTCACCACTCTTTCTTTTATTCGTATTGAAGTATAAAAAAAAAGACCGAATAAATAAATATTCAATCTCTTCGATTTGTCATGTGAGATATACAAATCCATCAATTTGTATATCCGATATGACACATATATTATATTGTATTTGATTTCTGACACTTTTTCACAGCATTTTTATATTTATATGAACACATGCCTCTTTATGATTCTGCTTTATGAGCTTGCTTAAGCCGTCATTTTCCATGGCAATTGTCCTCTACAGCTCACTTAGTATATCATCCATCGAACGCGTAATCAGATACATGTATGCCTCAGCCATCTCCTTCGGCTCAATATCATCCATGCCCTGGGCTATCCAGCCCTCTGTGATAAAGCACAACGACTGCGCATAATATGTAGAAATCACCTCCGGTGTGAGCCAGCGGTATTTGGATTTCTTTCCTGTGCTCTTTTCGCTTATGATATTCATAAACATCTCGCAGACGCACTTCATGGCAATCTGATTGAACGTCACAGCGCCCTCCAGCTTTAGTGCTTTTTTGTAAAAAACACTGTTTGCCGAGATATTATTGAGCATCAGCACAATCGCTTCAAAAATCATTCCGGCATTGAGCAGCGGCTTGATGGGCTCAAGCAGCTCGGTTTTGATAATCCACTCTATCAGCTCGTACTTGTCCTGAAAATGATTGTAAAACGTAGGGCGGATAACTCCGGCCTTGTCCGTTATCTCTTTAATTGTAATTTTATCGATTGGCTTTTTCGCCGAAAGCTCTATAAGGCTCTCAGCGAGCACCAGATCTATTGCATTCTTACCTTGCTGTGTCATTACTCATCAAACTCCATCGTGACAAAGTAGCCCTTCTCAGTCTCCCTTACATCCACGACATCGCCCTCGCGGCTTTTGAGCCTCTCGCTGACCACGTAGTTTCCCGACATGGCAATTGCATGCTCTATCGTATAATAATATGAAGTTGGAAGCTTGCTCTCTGTTACCTTCAGATGGTCACCGACCTTGGTAAGTCCGGGTCTCTCCATCTTAAACTCCATCCGACGCATTCTGTCGCCTTTCTGTTACTGCTTAATTGTCCTCTTTTCTATCCTCAACAAACGTTGCCTCAAACTCCTTTTGCTTGTTGTAGGCGCTCTCCGCCTTTGTAGCACGGCTTGTAATCCAGATATTTGATACTCCGTTGAAAATCAGTATGATACCGACAACAACAGTGGCTGTCTTCATTACATCAAATGCATTTGTCACGCAGATTATTCCAAAAATCAGACTGATTATTGAAAAAATCAGGCCGACACTCCAGCCTCCGTAACCGTATTTTCTGGCATCCACTGCCTCAATAATGCTCCTGATGCTGTGAAAAATGAGCACCAGACCGATGACTATAGGTATCAGGCTCACCACAACCTTTGGCTGTACCAGAAACCATATACCTACTGCCAAAACCACAAGCCCCAGCATCGCTGAAAAACCATTCGTGACTATATTCAAAAAATAGCTGCACATATAGACCACTCCGATGATGATAAGCACTACCGCAAGCACATTGGCCACAATCGTGAGCACCGAAGCTCTCCATATGATAAACACCAGTCCCAGCGCTATGCAAAGCACTGATGACAGTAGAAAATCAGCCTTTATTCTGCCTAAAAACTCCTTCATACACGACCTCCTTTATATATCCTGCCCTACATTACTTTTCTAATTCTGTTCCTCTGCACTTTTCTTAACCAGGTCAAGAACAGTCTGAAGCTCAGCACCCTCAACCGGTGCAGCTCCATATCCAAGACGCTTGTAATCCTCTGTAATCTCAGCCAGCTCAGTAGTTTTATCGCCCTTCGCATCAATTACAAAATATCTGCCCTGTGACGCAGCATCATCCCACACGAGATAAGCACGGATTGCGCAGTTTGGAGCCATATCTCTTGTCGGGAAATCAACTCTGGTAACATTGAGCGTATCAGAAATCTGCATAGACATAACAGAGAAATCCTCCTCCATATATGGATACATACGCTTCTGCTGATATGCCTCCTCGTACAGCTCATCTATTAGCTTTTCCTTCTCATCGGCAAGTCGGTCCATGAACTCTTTTCCGCCCTCAAACATCTTCGCCGGCAGGAAAATATGCTCATACTGCATACGCTCAAAGATGACATACTGCTCTGCTGTCATCTGTACAGTCTTGCCCTTTGTCGGTGATGTAGGATGTCCCTCTCTTCTGGCCTTTTCCACTGCCTCAATCTTTTCTACAAGAGGCTTTTTGAAAATCAGATTGTGAGTGAACGGGTTGAATGCGATACCATCAAGCTTTGACTCTTTATTTGCCACCATGTTGTTGACTGCAAGAAACGGCATATTTACAATGCATGGTGACGGATGATCCTTAGAAAGCTGTGCCTTTGAGGTATAAATCGGCATGAAAGCCTCTCCCTCACCGTTTTTAATAAATAGCGGAATCGGCTTGTTGTTCTCTCCGACATTTGCAGGTACCAGGAATCGGCTCTTAGTGCATTTTTCAATGAGCTTATTGAGTGTCTCCGCCTTTTTGTCGCTTGAATACTGTGTCATCAGCGCCTCAACCTCCGGGTTTTGCACCTCAAGAGTGAAGGCCGGATCATCCTTTAATTTATTTTTGATTTTATTTTTATCCATTTATACTGCTTCTCCTTATATTAAATGCCCGGATTTACATCCAGGCATTATTTTAACACATTTCTTTTATCAACTCAACAATCTTAGTGTCTCTTGCTATCCATTCTTTATCAAGAAAGGCGCTGTTGGCCTTTATTATCTCATCCGGCGTAGCCCATGACAGATGATACTCAAGCCTTATCTCACTGTCTGTCATCTGTGCTGCCACATGCTCGTCCTTCACATCACAGAAATACACGTAGGTGTGACAGTAATATATCTTGTCAGCCTCAAATATATCGCGTCTCTTTTCTATAACCTTACCGCACTCCCTGATGCTTTCCGGCACGACAAGAAGCCCTGCCTCCTCGCGCACCTCCCGTGCCAGCGCAACCTCGTTGGTCTCGCCTGCATCGATGCCGCCGCCCAGTATCTTGTAGTAGCCCTCACCGGCCTGCTGCATGGCAAGCTTGCCGTCTCTGATAATAACCGCGCGCACCGCGAAGCGCTCAAATACCTCCATATCATCGGAATAATTGTGTTTGTCAAATGTATATAGCGTTCTCATGTTTGTCCTCCGTGTATGGGCTGTAATCATTCATTAGTATACATGGAAAGTAGTTTTATTCTACACCATTTGACGGCGAATTGGAATACTATTATTGACCATTTACCTGCAAAGTAACACCACAGTCTCTATGTGCTCTGTATATGGGAAGCAGTCATATGGTGTTGCACGCTTCACTGCATATCCATGCTTTGTGAGATACTTTAAATCCCTCGCCAGTGTTTCCGGACCACATGACACATACACCACTCTCTCCGGTGACAGCTTGACAACCGATGATAAAAATGCCTCGTCGCTGCCGGTTCTTGGAGGATCCATTATGACAACATCCGCTTTCTCACCCTTTTGTGCCATCTCGACCATGAATTTTCCGGCATCGTCATTGTAGAAGCGGATATTTCTGATGTCGTTTCGCTTGGCATTGGTAACCGCATCGCGGATTGCATCACGGTTTAGCTCGACCCCGATGACTTCACCTGCATTTTTCGCTGCTATGATGCCTATTGTTCCGGTGCCGCAGTATGCATCAATTACGCGCTCTTTGCCAGTGAGGTGCGCCTCGTGAATGGCTTTTTCGTATAAAAGCTCCGTCTGTACCGGATTCACCTGATAAAACGAGCCTGGTGAGATGCGGAATGTACAGCCGCACAGCTTATCCTCTATGAACCCCTTGCCATAAAGTGTGATGTTTCTGTCTCCGAGCACCATGCTTGTCTTTTTATCATTCACGTTGAGCACCACTGTCGTGATATTGGGATGTTTTTTCCTGAGTGCTTTTACGAAATTGTTCTTCGATGGAAGTATCGGCGATGTCAGGACAAGCACTACCATTATCTGCCCTGTTGCATAGCCCTTTCTCACGAGCACATGTCTGAGAAGCCCATAGCCGGTGTCCTCATCATAGGTCTTTATCCTGAATGAGCGGAGCATATCCTTTATGTCCCTTATTATCTCATCTGACTCCTGATCTTCTATCATGCAGCTTTCGATATCCACCACATCATGTGTGTTTTTCCTGTAGGCTCCCGCCACGATCTGACCGCGCCTCGTACAGTCAAAGGCTGCATGAACCTTGTGACGATAATAGAGCGGATTTTTCATGCCGACAATCGGCTCCACAAAGCAAAAAGGCTTTAGCAGCTTTTTCATGTATGCCTGCTTGGTTTTTAACTGTTCCTTATATTCTACGCCCTGATAGTCGCAGCCGCCACATTTCTTCGCATACGGACATACGTTATCGCTTTTTGCCCGGCTGCTTTTTTCCCTTACCCTCTCCTGTCCTGCAGGGTTTTTGTATTTTTTCTCATTGTGCATGTTATGCGTGGTCTTTTTTCTGGAATTGCCTTGATTTCCCGCCATATCTGTACCCCTTAAAATCAGCTTTGCTGACTACTTGCCGTATGTATTATATAAATACACATGATTATCTATACAGTGCCATCCGCTTGAAGCGCCTGCTGTCACACATATATATGTCTTTCCGCTTGCTGCCTTCTCGTAGCTGACCGCACAGTTACCGGACTGATTTACAAAGCCTGTCTTTGCACCGATTACCTCGCCACTTGTCATCTTGTCCTCTATTCGGCGCAGGAACAGATTTGATATGTTCAGGTTCTCCGGATGCTGCGGTGTTGCAGCCGTGCTATATGTATGATTTGAAAGTACTGTTTTACAAATGTCGTCCTGCATCGCTGCCTGCATGATGACCGCCATATCATAGGCTGTGCTGTAATTGTTCTCATCATATATGCCGACAGGGTTTGCAAAATGTGTGGTCTGGCCTATACCAAGCTCTGCTGCCTTCTGGTTCATCATATCGACAAATGCTTCCATGGAGCCTGCTGTATAAACCGCAAGCTGATATGCCGATTCTCCACCTGATGGCAGGATGGTTCCGTTAAACACATCGCGAAGAGGCACCTGCTCACCGTCTAAAAAACCTGTTGTACTGCAATCATGCACATATGAATAATCTGTGGCTTCTCTTGTAATTGTAACAACCTCGTTGAGCTTGTTTTCTATCACCGCCTGCCTGTCTATTTCGGTGTTTTCATTCTCCGCTGCAACAATTGCATTTTTCTCAGCCTGCTCTGCTGCTACAAGCACTGTCATAACCTTTGTCATGGAAGCCGGATACATTTTCTCATGAGCATTTTTTCCCGCAACAACTGTGCCGTCCTGCTCATCAATCACTACGGCATAAGAGCTCTCAAGCTCATCTCCGATTGCTGCTGTAGCATCAGACTCCTTTGGTGCAAAAAGCTCCCTTGCTTCCTCTGTCTCACTTACCTGCTCAGTCACACCGGTCACATTTTCTGTGGCCGTTCCTGTGTCTTTTGCCTTATTACTGTCTTTTTTTGTTTTATTAAAGCACGATATAACTATTATAATCGCTATAACGACTATCACAGCCACTATTCCTACAAGCTTAATCTGTGAAGCTCTTGTATTTTGTCTGCGGCGTCTGTAATTTTTTCTACTATTATTTCTCATATCCAATCCCTATCTCGTTGTAACTATTCATCCCACGCACATTCGCAAAACCACACTTGAATAATCACATTTCATTTTATACTGTAACCTATTTAGTATACTCCCTATCCGGAAGCTGTGCAATAATTATCGCAATAAACATGAGCACACATCCAAAAATTTCTCTGCCACCTAGCATCTGGCCCAGCAGAATCCATCCTGCAATCACAGAAACCACCGACTCAAGACTCATCGCCACCGATGCCACCGCCGGGTTTAAGCCCTTTTGTCCGACAATCTGCAGCGTATAGCCCACTCCGCTTGAGAAAATACCGGCATAGAGAATCGGAATCCATGCATCCCATGTGCAAAGCGACTGTGCCCACTGTGCTAAGCCGCCGGCAGACGGTTCCATATCTGTAAAAATCATCACTATACATGAGCCAAGTCCGGTGACAAAAAACTCAATACATGAGAGTCTGACCGCATCTACATGTGACACGAAATGGTCAATCACAAGTATCTGTATCGCAAAGCACAATGCCCCTGCCAACAGGAGCAAATCCGAGCCACTAAGTGAAAATGTCCCATTCATGCACAGAAAATACATGCCTATCAGTGCAATAAATACACCTATCCATATTTTGGCTCCACATTTTCTTTTAAGGAAAATCCCTAGTATAGGCACCATAAGTATATATGTAGCTGTAAGAAAGCCTGCCTTGCCGGATTCTGCGCCCATGCTGATTCCAAGCTGCTGCAGGTTGCTCGCAAAGAAAAGTGCTATTCCACAGCAGGTTCCGGCTATCCAAAGCTCTTTCTTTTGCTTTTTGCTTTCAGGTCTGTTTACCGTCAGCTCTTTCTTATCCAGTATTTTTATGACCGGCAGAAGGCAGAGCGCACCAATAAGGAAGCGGATGCCGTTGAATGAAAATGCTCCAACTGCATCCCCTCCCTTTGACTGCGCTACAAAGGCTATTCCCCAGACTATATCTGCCAAAAACAAAATAAAGACATGTCTTGTCTTTGAGGCTGTATTCATTTAATAATTCCTCCGTTTTATAAAAATCAGAGATATTATATCACCGTCTGCCTTGAGTTGCATACTTAAATATGCTGTTACATTTCGTTTGTATATGAAATTATACAAAAAAGGCGGCAAACACCCTCTTTGGGTATTCGCCGCCTGTCTTTATATCTTATTGCGTAACACTATTATTTACGCTATTCTGCCAGCTTAAAATGCTTTATCTCTCCGTTTCCTGCCACATAGAAATCATTATCCTTGTAAATGCCTCTGTAGCCTTCTGTATTTTTATAGGTCAGTGCCTGCTGCTCCAAAAGACTAAAGCCGTTTTCACTGTCATACGAAAACAGATAGTAGTCATTCGCAGTAAATCCTATCAGATTTTTCTCCGGGTCAGCAAGAATAGCCTTGTAGTTGTATACAAACTCATTACTCCAGCTCTCAGAACTGTCGATAAGCTTCTGGTTCACCTCAACCGGCTTTGTCGGATCACTCACATCAAACATAGTAAGCTTTATCTTACTCTGCTGCGAATCACCATAGCCTATTCCAAGTACGTGCGTATCATCCCACATATGCAGATATTCAGAAAATCCACTCACCTCAAGCTCTCCCAAAAGCTTTGGTGCTGTCGGATTAGATATGTCTGCTACAAAAAGAGGATCCGTCTGCCTGTATGTGATGAAATATACGTATTTTCCAACAAAGCGGGCTGCGTATATACTCTCCCCGCGTGCAATCTCGTTTATCACACCGACCTCATTCATATCCTTATCCAGCACATGAAGCGAATTGACAGGCTGACTGCCGGTATTTGAGGTTGGAAGCACATACAGATACCCTCCCTGCTCATTTATTGCAAATTTATCGTTAAGATAACCATTCACTGAAGTCGTCTCCCCGGTCTTCATCACTCCATCCTCAAACGAAATTTTGCTGATTTTGGTAAGCTCACGGCTTGCACTCCAATCAGAATGATACAGATACATAGCATTGCCAGAAACGTACACCTCGCCGCTATTATTCATAATACATTTTGCATCTATCGTCTTATCAGGTTTATCCACATCAAAGCTCGAAATAACTGTGCCTGAGTATGTATCCTCTCCTATATAGAAGCAGTCATAGCTTATCACTTTGCCATTTACCTGAGGCACCCATTTCTCCAGATTATCCTCCTGCAGCGCCACATTTCTATTCATATCGGAGGTCTTTATATATGTGTCTGAAAAAACATATACCGTATTGCCGATTTTGCGCGATGTATTGTAAAATCCATCCTGACGCGCTTTACCTATAAGCACCGGTTTCGTCGGGTCAGCTATATCATAGCTATAGCATATAGTCTCATCCTTATCGCCCGCATGGTTTGATATAATAAGCATTTTTCCGTCACTGATATAAAGCTCCTCTACAGTATCTGACGGTACCTCAAAATCAGGACGAAACAGCGTCTCTTCCCCCGGCTTTCCATTTGAAATATCCGTGATGGATATCTGACCATCCTCTACCATGTAAATGTACTTTCCGTCCGTCTTTACCACATCACTCTCATCAACGCCCTCTGTCATCACGTTGGTTGTTGAATACTCTGTATTGGCTGCCGACTCCTGTTTATTTGTAGACGATGCATCAGACATAATGCCTGTTGCATCCGCACTCTCCAACAGCTCTCCAAATGCGGTATCCCTTATGGAAGCCTCTGCTTTTTTTACCACATCATACAATTTCCCGTAATCAGAGGCCGCTTCATAATCCCCAAGCTTTGCACCGCTCTTTATCCCTGCATAGACATTATTCTGCGCATTATTCTGTGAAATCACATTTGCAGTTTTGGTTTCCAGCTCATCTATACGGTTATTAAGCCGCACAACCTCCGTGCCTAAGACTGCAACAACAAGGACTGCCGCCACTGTGGCAAGCGCTTTTGCTGCCCGTGCAAATTTTTTGTGCTTTTTCCTGTTTTTGTCTTCTTTTCCGCCGTGATGGGTTTCATGATTTTTTACATAAATTTCATCACTGTACCCGGCCGATTCTCCGGTCGGCTGCGCTTCTTCAATTATTTGGTCATCGATGTAATTTAAACCATCAAATAAATCCTTTTTTGTCATAGATATACGCCCTCCTCATCCAGATATTTTTTAAGCTCTGCCCTTATCCGAAACAGTGTGGTCTTTACGCTGCTTTTGCTCCTGCCGCTCATATCTGCCAGCTCATCAATCGTCATGCCATACCAGTAGCGTCTCACGAAAAGCACTCTCTTTTCCGTCTCCAGTCCGTTCAGAAAATCCGATAAACACCTTCCAATGTCCGACAGCTCGCCCTCGTATTTTGCATTGCTGTCTGCAAGGCACTCCTCAAGCTCATCAAGCATACAGTTCATGTTGGAATTTCTCTTTGAAGCATTATTCCAGTCAATCCTGTCGCAGACGATATTGCGGCATACCCTGTAAAGCCATGAAAGGAAACGCATAGGACGCTCCGGTGGTATCTTGTTCCATGCTGCTATGTATGTGTCATTTACGCATTCCAGCGCATCCTCATGTGCTACCATAGTGTCTGCAAACCGGGTAAGCTTCGCTCCGTACATCTGCGAGGTCGCACTGACAGCCTGCTGGTTGCGATCAAAATACATATCAAGTATCTGTTCCTGTGTGTACATTTTCCGCAAACCTCCCTTCTATATATTATGTAGGATTTTGTTTGGTGGGGTTACATTTCATCATTAATTCTTTAAAATTTCCATTATGTAAACTTTAAGCCTAGCCTCTAGGAAATAAAGCTTATAGTGCTGAATAATTGAATTGTATCATATTTAGTCTTAGTTTAAATATCAAAAAAGGAAGATTCTCCTTAGAATCTTCCTCATATGAATTCAAATAGTAATATTTAATTGTTCTTCTTTGCCATAACCAGTGCAACCACCGCAAGAACTGCATTTATCAGACACCAGCCTGCCCATATAGCAAGATCCGAAAAACTTCCATAACCCGCAAATCCGATAATTGCTGCCAATCCAAATAGTACTATGAGTGCGATATTCCCACCCTTGCCTAAGGATTTTCTCGTAGCGATTGAAACAATTCCACCTGCAAGCATAAGAATTGCCACAATTATTCCTGCACTTCCCGATGCCTCACCATTGGCCTCCAATGCATTAGATACTCCTGCAGCGCATGACTGAAATGATACAAAAACAAATAAAATTATTGATAAAATACCTGAAACTAATTTCCAAACCTTCATGATGAATTTCTCCTATCTATTAAATATTGCGTAGCTCTACTGTTTAATAATCATACTTTCATATGATGTTTAAATTATTTACTGTGCCGTAAATGTTATCGCATCTGAATCCGCTATTGTATCGTAGCTCTCAGCATTGTATATATGGAATTTAAGCTCCACCTGATCAACCGACGTGATTCCGTTTGCCTCAAGATCACTTGACATAATGGTTATATCATCTATCGACTTCTTTCCGTCATATACTGTGGTTGAAAACAGCGGTGTCATCATATATCCATTGATAGACATATTGTCCACGTTTATTCCGACATTCTGACCTGAGGTGTTTTCGATGTAAAGTAAAATTGCTGTTCCCCAGAAGGAATTTTCATCAACTGTTTTTCCAACAATCCTTACACCATTTGCATTGTAAAGCTCCTGTCCCTCATCGTTTGGTGTCGTATCCATGTTTTCAAATTCAGAGGTCTCAAGCTTTGAATATACATTCTTGAAAAGATTATCCCAGTTTGAATCGTATGCGTGGAAATACATCTCAATTTGTCCTACTGTATCTATTCCGGCTGCTTTAAGCTCTGTTGACGATAAATACATAACCTCATTCGACTTCTTTCCTGCCGCAACATCCGCGCTGAACAGATCTGTGATCATATAATCGTTCACGATAAGTGCATCACAGCCTATTGTATAGTCCTTGGCCGAATTATTTTCAACCAGAAGCTTAATTCCATCTCCCCATATGCTGTCCGTCACATATTCAGTCGCAGTTATTTTGATGCCATCCTGGTCTACAAGCACCTGCTCATTGATGCTCTCATCTGCTGATGCCTGATCTGCGCCGCCTCCATTAGTTCCGCTGCTCTCCGCGCCTCCACCGGCCTCTGTTGCGCTTCCCGGTACAGCTATGCTCTTTTTGGGCCCTGTGTCCGAGCTGCATCCCAATAATGTAAAAGTGATTGCTGTGATACTCAGTACAAGAGCCAGTAAATTAGTTCTTTTTTTCATGGTTAAGTCCTCCTCTGTAAATTGTAGGACTATTATACCATCACAGTATGAATACTGTTCTCCCCGCAGCGGTGGTAAAATTATATTCTAAACCTACTCCTGCACACCACTTGTCCTGAGCATTTCCATACCATTTTTGCTGAGTAATTCGTTCACTTCTATGATTCCACCCGGACGTTCCTTAAAAATAAGCATAAGAAAAGCATCTCTCGGGATTTTTGCATAGAGCTGCGGCATCTCGTATTTTCTCAAGGCTCTCTGTGTCTGCTCCAATGTAAGCTCTGCAGCATAACATATCCTCAGGATAATATCCCTCTGCCTGGTATGTTTTTCGCCTGACAGAAGCTTGTAGCCGTATTTTTCCGGAATATCAGCCTTCAAAAACACCATCTGCTGTGTTATTCTCTTTTCCTTAAGCAAATCCTTTATGTACTCCGAAAATGCATTTTGCTCCGGATCCATGCTGCCTTGCTGCTCAACACAAAATTTATCAAAATCAGATATATGAGTTTTTCCAAGGATATCATCCAATTCTTTTGTATTTTTTGCTTCATAAATTTCTCCTATCTGTTATACTTGTACTTGTAACTATTCCTACCTCATTAGCGATACCTGAAAGGATACATGCACCATGAGCGATTACAAAATAATCTCAGCCTTAAATGAAGAGCACAAGGTTTATCTGGTTCAATCTGCGCTTTCCGGCAATATTTATGTCCAGAAAATCCTTGATGTATACAATATCCGCGTGTACGAATACCTTTATCGCAATCCTGTGGCCGGTATTCCGCGCCTTATCAATTACTATGAAGATGGCAACCAGCTTATCGTAATCGAAGAATATATAAGCGGAACCTCCCTGCAGGAAAAAATAGACAACTCTGACCTTAGTGTTTCCGATATCAGAAGCTACATGATTATGCTCTGCAATATACTTGAAGCTCTGCACTCGATGACTCCGCCTATAATCCATCGCGATATAAAGCCCTCAAATATCATAATCACCAGTTATAACTATGCCATGCTTTTAGATTTCAATGCCGCAAAACAATTTTCAGGACAAAACGAATCTGATACCGTGCTGATTGGCACCCCCGGATATGCAGCTCCCGAGCAGTATGGCTTTGGCTCTTCATCTCCGAAAACAGACATATATTCTCTCGGCATAGTACTGCGCGAAATGCTTGGCAGCATCACTCCGGTTCCCAACATTGCTCCAATTCTGCACCGGCTTAACATGATTGCAGATAGGTGTACTCAGATGACACCAGCCGCAAGATACCAGTCTGTGGCAGAGTTAAAAAATGCCGTATCGCAGTCATATTATCCTGCGCAGCACAGCACTTCTGCTGCCGGTAATTCAAGTCAATATGCACATCAGAACCATGATAATGTATAGTGGCTCAGTTGTCAAGACAAAAATCTGAGATTTTTATAATGAACTGATATGGTTGATAAGTTACAGAGAACATAGGGGAAGTAGTTGAACCTTCCCCAGTCCCATTTATGCTAAGCTACATATGGCAACAGCATTGCCGGATAGTAGCATTCAGCCGGTGTCTTATAATCAAGTGCAGAATGACGCCGCTCAAAGTTGTAAGTGTGGATATACTGTCCGATGGCAGTTCTGGCTTCTTTGATGTTATTGTATTGTGTCAGATAAGCTTCTTCATATTTGAAGCTGCGGAACCAACGCTCAATCATGATGTTATCTGCCCAGCGGCTTTTGCCATCCATGCTTTGCCGGATGCCGTTTACCTTTACAAAATCAATGTACTGCTGACTTGTAAACTGGCAACCCTGATCGGAATTCAGTATTTGCGGTTTTGCTACTTTGAATGCTTTTTTTAAAGCGTTAATGACCATTCTGGTGTCAAGCGTATCATCTACTTCCCAGCCAACGATGCAACGACTGTGCCAATCAATAACAGCTGTCAGATATAAAAAGCCTCGCTTGATTGGAATATATGTAATGTCAATAGACCATGCCTGATTTGGCTTGTCTATGATAGCATTACGGAGCAGATAAGGACATACCTTGGCCTGTTGCATACGTTTAGAAAGGTTCATCTTAGGATAGATTGGATAAATATCCATTTCATTCATGTAACGTCGTGCTTTCCGACGTCCTACATGATATCCTCTAGCCTTCAGTTGGGCGGACATTTGTCTTGCACCCCAGGATGGGTTATCTGTATGGAGATGATCGATAATCTCTTTACAAGCCAGTTCTTTATCGGATGTAGGCGTGCCTTTGTAATAAATACTTGTACGATTGATATCAAGCAGTTTTGCGCCGACAGAAGCCGGGATTTCTTTAGTCTTCAAAAGGTTTTGGACTAAATTTACTCTCGTAGTCAGGTCCAAGTGTTTCTTCAGATTTTTTTTCAACCAATCCACCTGCATGGTTAACTGACCAACCTTTTTGGCATACTCCGCCTTTTCCTTACGTTCTTCAGCAAGCTTTTCTTTGAGGTTATCCTCACGCTTGTCATCAAATACAGCAGAAGCATTGTCGAGGAATTCTTTTTTCCAGTTGCGGAGCAGATTCGGCTGGATATTATTTTCAACAGCAAGGGTATTGAGATCTTTCTCACCCTTAAGTAGTTCGATTACAAGGTCTGATTTAAATTTGGCACTGAAATTTCTTCTTTGTCTGGACATTTTTATGAATCCTTTCTTTGTTACTGATTTTAGTATATCAGATTCATTATAAATTGTCCGAAAAAGTGTCTTAATTTATGAGACCATTATAATGCAGCCAATGCCGATACTGCTAAACGAGATATCCACGACAGTGCTTCCCGTTTCCTCCCACCCGGATTTCGCACGAGAACTCCATGGAAAATGCTGCTATCCTCAGTCGCATATCTGTTCATAATATGGCTTTGCCTGACATTGGAAATAGAAAATACTTACGGAGCAAAGCTGTGGCTTGAAAGGATTTTTTGCCTTGGTATGTTCATATTTGCAATTTTCTGTGGCTTTAACTATCTCAATGTACAAAATATACTGCCACTTTGCAAGAGCAAAAACCGCTTCCTGCACTATGTCGGCATAATACTGCTTGATGTGGCAGTGATTTTTGCTCTATTTGTGATTATGTTCATTATAGAATCTGTTGCATTCCCTATAAAATGATTTTTTATATCATAGCACATAAAAATAAGCCATGTTCTCACCGCTGTGGTGGTAACATGGCTTATATATTATTTTTTCAGTTGATTTTGTTAATATCTTTTCTTTTTGTTCATCTGTCCACTCATAATCATAAGTCTCATTAATTACTTAGTTTTATCTGAATAATTCCAGCGTCCACTATATCACCAATTTCATAATTTTCCACATCAACTACTATTATTTTAATGGCCACTGTTTTGTAAGCCTTATGCTGTGTATACAACTATGAAATCTCCAAAACTACTATCAATAAATAATGACTTTACTCTTTACGATAAAAATCGGTGATTATTATATAAGCGTGCGCAATTTCTTTACAAATTTGCTTAGAAGTAAAAAGCTCATGGCAAAAAATCACCATTAAATAGGACTAGCATTGATTGGTTTCAGTATATATCTTTTTATATATTCATTCAGATAAAATGTTGAAATGAGCTACTATAAACAAAATACCTTATGGTCATTGTGAAGCTAGATGTAACATATATTTAAGAGTATTGAAATGTTATTCATCCTTATTAATATCAGCTATTCAGCAATGAAACCTCTTCCATACATGGATAAAAAAATATAGCCTGCCAAAATAAAGGCATTCATAAATTCCATTTTACGTTCATTTAAGAAATTCACAGTCATGTATTTTTACCGCTTTCGTGCAAAATGCCAACATCTCAATAAAATCGGCATCTATCATAAATTCTATAAAACAAGCAGTTTTTTGGTAAGAGATTATTATTGAAGCTGTAAAGCTGTGTTATATAATATAACCATATTGATTGCACTTAATAATACTATAGTTGTAAGTAAACTTCCTTCCAGTCCGAATGTTCCTCCACTAAATATTTCACAATTGCTGATTTTAAATATAAATATGCTTTGTGATTGTGCCATTCCCGATACATTAAAACCATAAATATTTCCTTGTATAAAATTCCACATGCTATGTATTGCACTAATGCCCCAAATATTTCCAGTTTTCAATAAATAGATTGACTCGAATATTCCAAATAATATCAAATTTAATAAAGCAAGTACTTGAAATCCATTATTGAAACCATGTGTTAATCCAAATAAAATAGAATTAACCATCACCGCTACAAATATGGTATTTTTTTCTGATTATAGATATCATGAAAAATCCACGAAATACTAACTCTTCGTAAAATCCCTGCAACAAAAATCCGCCAAGAAATAAGAATATACTTTTTTTATCCAAATTCACATTGAATCCATTAAAAATAAAAGTATTGAAAAGAACTCCCATCCATACTAAGGCTGATATCAGCATGGCACCTACACACGCACCTTTTATATACTGCTTGCATACATGTCTTTTCATAAAACCCATACTCATAAAAGTTCTTTTTTCAATGCAGCAACAATACAATACAACCAAACCAATTCCCAAAGCACATTCATATAATTGAATAATCATGGATATCTCTTCGTTAATCACCGACTTCTGAAATAATGCAGCTTTTATTGCCTCCCCCGCAAATACCATTATCAAATTTATAGGTGTAAGAACAGCCAAGAATTTCAATATTTCAATCCAAACCCTATTTCCTCTTCCTGTTTTTCTTACCTCATCAACCAATGTAATATTTTCCTGTTTATATAACATAACTTTTTCCTTTTATTCTGATATAAAAAAGTCACAGAACCCAGTAATATATCATTTTCATATCCCGACATTCGCATATTCGTTATATTATTTCCGCCGAAATACTTTATCATTCTTTTTTTGACAATGCACAAAGAGAAAGAATAAATGCAACGACAGCCCAAAAAACAACTACTATCAAATCTGACAGACTTATAGACTTCGCCAAAAATAACGCAGACCTTATTAAATTACTTATAGGAACAAATGGCAGCACATTATAAATATACATAGACCACTCCGGGAGTCTTTCCGCTGGATATGTTATCGGTGAAAAAAGCAGTCCACCTATCATAATTACCTGTGTTGCCAATGCCATTGCACTAGGTGGAAGCCAGTAGGCAATACAAAATCCGATACAAATCAATGTAAACTGTGTAAGCAATATAATCAGGCAACTTTGTCCCGTTATATTTAGATTTATATCAAAACGCAGTACCGAAGCAATACAACCCATAATCACGCCCGGAACTGATGCAATTCCCCATATGATAATATCTGCTAACAAAATAATGCTTCTTGAAACTGGAAGCGTTCTTTGATATTCAAATATCCCATTTTGTTTTGCCTCACTTACAATCTGTGGTGCTAAAACACATCCGACCGCAATCATGCCTAAAGTCAATGCCCCGGACGATAAATAAACAACCGATGTATCATCAAGCTGTGGAAGAAATAGTGCCATTCCACATATTATTGCAATCGCAAATGCAGCCTGTGCCACACTGAATACCGGCACCAGATATTTGTGTCTTATCAAGCTCCAAAATATCACTCCTTTAAGTTTTGTCAAATAAGATGCCTGCGGGTTTGATAATGTTTCTTTATTCTCCATCTATCATACCTCCATATTGCATATCCAATGTTGCAGATGTAAACTTATAATTCAAAACTTTTCCCTGTCTTATAAGCTCCATCAGCCAATTAACAGCATTTGAAACCTGATTTTCAGACAAGGTAAGAACCAACTGCATTTCATCTTCTTTATATTCACTGGTTTCGGCTTCCGGTAGATCGTGCAACTCGTCCGTATCATGCAGGGATACTATCATTACATTTGAAACGTAGTCATTACTAATAACAGCCGTAGAATCGTCACGAATTATACGACCTTTATTCAGTAAAATATATCTGTCTGTATACTGTTCAACTTCAAGTAGATTATGGGTGACAACAAAAATCATATGCCCCTCTTTTGCTAGTTTTCTCATATACTGCCATGTCAACTTACGTCTTATTGGATCAACATCATTTGTGGGCTCGTCAAGCAGAATTATGTCTGATGGGTATGCCACTGCCATTGCAAAAGAGGTCAGTCTCTGTAAACCACCGGATAATTTATTTCCTGCCTGGTCAGCCCACTGCTCAATATCCAAATCCTTTAACACTTGTTTTGTGCATAAATGCACCTGCTTTTCAGATACTCCTTTGATTCTCAAAATAGATTCTATGGACTGCCTTAGTGTTACTCCTTCAAGCGGAGCATGAAACTGGGGCATTATGGATACCAGTTCTCTGGCTACTTTTGAATTTTTTACCAATGATATTCCCTTATAAGTAATATCTCCACTGTCAGGTTTGGCATTACCTATAATCTGATTCAGCAGAGTCGTTTTCCCCGCGCCATTATGTCCGATAAGTGCAGTGATTTCAGAAGGATACAGTTCTAATGAAATATTATCATTGGCTCTTATCTTCCCTTTTTTATATGTTTTACTGATTGAATCAATAATTAAATTATTTGCTTTCATAAATTACCTTTTCTTTCTTCTTAAAATTAAACGAACAGGTTAGTATATATGCTCAATACAAACGGGATACCCCAAAAAGACAACTACTGCTATCTCGACAAGCACTCCAATTACCTGAAACACTTTCCATATCAAGACATCCTTTTCATAAGTAAAATCAGCATCATTCTCATTTCCCAGTGCAATCACAGGATTATCTAACAGAAGCATAAGTATCAAACGCCCATCCGTCTTTCTGTGAAAACGAAACTGCCATAATATTCTTACCCAAAGGATCGACGCTGCCGCCAAAATAATCCAACTGTCATTATATAATCCCAGTATTGAACAAATACATAATATCAACAAATCGGACATTATTCCTGCTGACACGGCAGCAACTCTCCCCAAAAACGACCACACCCATATATGTGTCATGTTAACTGTAGCCATAGACTTTTTTAATACTATCTTTACCCCACCATTCTGCTTTTTCCATGTGTTTGCATACAGCATATGCAACAGTTCGTGAATCATTGTTGTAGCAATCGAAAATCCTATCATAAATATGACCGACATCCACATTGGAACATTTGCAGGTATCATTCTGTTTCCAAGCGGAATCCCGGAAAATGGAATAATCATTAACACACCAAGCAATGCCATGACTGATATTATAAATACTCCCTGTCGTAACAGATTCCACTTTTTCCCTGTCGGTTCTTCCGGAATAACTGTATCCGATAACGCATCAGCAAAAAAACCGCTATCCTTAAATACGGAAATAACGCTCTCGTCAAAATTTGCTAATGCGTTACCGTCCTGACTTATGCACGTTGCAAAGTCCTCTTCCACTACCAACGGCTCAGAATCAGCAGCCAAAATTACATAATTCCCATTTTTTAATTTCCTGCAAAATATTGTTTTCAAAGTTATATTTGCTTCCATCTTACACTCTGAGCCTACTTTCTATTTTCATAATATTGAAATATCTCCCAGTCCTCCTTTTTCCCTTTTCCGCAGGTAGGACACTTCTCTTTGTAACGTTTCCATGAAGGATGCCTAAATGAAGAACCATCTTCAAAATTGATTTCATATTGTGTTCCCAGACTGCGTGGCTCTGCATATCCCGTTATCACGCGCACTGCTTCATCAACAATCGCTGCTGTAAGCTGAAAAATTGCCGGTGCATATGCTATAGTTGGTGGAGCAAAATCTATTTTTCTAAAAGCAACAAATTGCTCCACAAACTGCGGATCATTCATACTATAATGAAGATTTAAGCAGTCAAAACAACCTGTTACTCCAGGAATGACTGTAAACACTCTTCCTCTGCTTACCTGTGATGCTCCAAACACGCAAGGCACATTAGCTTTCACAATAGCTTCATTTACTATTCGCTGTGCAACAAACGGAGGCTCATCTATCGCACATATTACAAGGTTCACACCATCTATCACATCCAGTACATCCTCCGGCTTTTCTATCTTCTTATTGTATGCCTCAATCTCAATATCCTTATTCATCTCAGAAATTGCCCTTGCCGCTGCTTCTGCTTTAGGTGTACCAATATCTGATTCTTTATATAAAAGCTGTCTGCCTAAATTACTCTCTTCTACATTATCATAGTCCACAATTACAATTTTCTTTGGACCAAGTCCTGCAAGCATTGTAAGTATATTTGAACCGCCTCCGCCTAGTCCCAACAAAAGAATCGTTGTTTCGCTAATTTTTCTTTGTGGTGTATATCTATTACCACCACTTCCTATATACCTGCTAAAATAATTTATATTGGGCATATATCGAACCGGTACATCTGTTTCTTCCTCTAAAACTTCTTCTACAAATCCCTCATTGTCCAAAAGTTGTATTCCATCGATCACATCTTCCACTGTTAACTCTGGAAATACCTCTCGCACCTCTTCTATGACCGTCATAACCGGTCTGCCATCAAGCTTTGATGCCAATTCCCATAACTGCCCCTCTGGATCCCCAAACTCTGCTGTAATTCCAAGTTGTGCTCCAATCCTGAATTCCTGACGGTTTAATATGTACAATGGATAGATTGGCTTAATTCTTGGTCTGTATACATTCCTCTGTCCCTATTTAAGAGTATACAAAAGAATGTGATACACTTAATTAAATTTCCATTTTTCTTGCCTGACTTAACATGCTCTCAACGGCTAAAAATGTAATAATTCCCATACCAGCCAAAAGCAATATCATCGCCACTCCAGAAAAAAATGTCATAGCTACTATCTGACACATTGTAACCATAATAATGCAGGATGCAACTATTGTTGCAATAACAGACTGCTTTCTGAACCCAATCCAACTCGAAGCAATACCACAAAATGCAGCAATCAGAGCATAACATACTAAATATATAATACTTGTTAACATAAGTCCTAAACTTGCAATGTCATTGCCAATTGGAACTAAGCTTTCTGTTATCATGAAAACTGCGAGTACTATTGCTCCACTTATCAACATCGAACCAAATGTAAATAAAAATACTAATAGTATCTTGGTTTCCATTATTTTTTTTCGACTGATTGGATATGAAAATAGTAAAATTGCTTTTTTCCCTCGATACTCATCCACAATAAACTTTGATGACATCGTTGCCGAGATTACAGAAAAAATTCCCATCATGACCACCAATGTCAGTCCTATTACAAAATTGTAAGAACTAAATAATTCTGCATCGCTATCCCCTGGATCAATTTTGGGTATTGCTGCCATTAAATATATAAAGCCCAGTATAAAAACAGTGCCTACCTCAACAGCAATTTGATATGGTCGTAAGCTATTTCTTTCCAATTCCAGAGAAAATAATCTGTTTATTTTCATATACTCACTCTCCTTGAATCGCTTTCATAAAATAATCTTCCAGTCCACCGGCATTTTGTTGTGATATATCCTGTGACTGAACCTCACGCACGATTGTTCCATTAACCAAAAAACCTATATCATCTGCAACCAATTCTACCTCAGATAGAAAATGACTGGACATCAAAATTGTGACTCCCTGTTCTGAAAGATTACGAAATAACTCTCTCATATCTCTTATTCCAACTGGATCCATTCCATTTATTGGTTCATCAAGAATTAGTAAACTTGGTTCATGTACAAGTGCTCTCGCAATAGCAAGTCTCTGACGCATTCCCAGCGAAAAAGTAGATACATGCTGATCTGCCGAATCCTTCAACCCGACTTTTTCCAATATACTTTCAATTTTTTTGTCAGCATCTTTGCAGTCCATATACTCTAAATGTATTTTTAAATTCTTTCTTGCTGAAATGTGTTCATAAAAAACCGGAGTTTCTATTAGACTTCCTGTTCTGGCAAGAATTTCCAAGCTTTCATTTTTACAGTCCATTCCCAGAACTGTTGCCGTTCCCTGCGTGGCTGATGTTAATCCCAGCAATATCTTAAATAGTGTTGTCTTTCCCGCACCATTTTGTCCAACCAAACAATATATCCTTCCTTTTTTTACACTCATATTGCAGCTATTTATAACCGTTTTTTTATTATAAGACTTCGATAAATTATTTGTTTTTACAATATATACATCTTTAAGTTCCATTTAATCCTCCTTTTTCATACATTCCGAATGTATGTATTGATGTAAAAAAAAATAAAAAATTGCATAATACAATTTTATTTTATTTTTACATCAATCATCGATAATATTTGGTCGTTGAATAATGGCACACCCATACGCTCAAACATCTCTTTTACAAACATCACTTTATGTTGCATTTCTTCTTCTGATGCTGGAAATACAGATGGCATTAGCCACAATTCCAACAATGGCAGGATTTCTGCCAATTCTTTCGGATACTCCGTACTAATAGAACCATCTTCAATGCCTTCTTCAATCAGTTCATAAAACTCTGGTGACAGGTATTTTCTTTGTGATTCTATCATTCCAGCCAATATACGAGGATTCTCCAATAGTGGAATCATATTTTTTGACAATGTGGCTCGTTCTGAATCTTCCTGATTTAACATCATAGCTTTCTGAATTTTCTGCAATCCATTTAATTCATTCTGTTCTTTGACCACATTGAAAGGATTATTACTCAAAAACATCTTATCACCCAAAGCATTTATAATCTCCTCTTTGGATTTAAAATGATGATACACTGCTCCTTTGGTTAGTCCTCCTAAATTATCAACAATATCTTGAATTGTTGTTTGCTCGTATCCTTTCTCTAAGAAAAGTCTTTGTGATACTTCCAAAATCTTCTCCACTGTTAATTCTGGATACTTATTTCTTGCCATATTATCTTCACCTGCAATAAATACATTCGTTATGTATGTATTTATATCATTCTTTCTTAATCATGTCAAGTCTTTTCTTATTCTTTGATTTATAAAAGCTGTTGACTTATCCCCACTCAATGTATATATTATATATACATTGAGTGGGGATATTATATATGAAACAGGTATATCCAGTTATATTTACACAATTAAAGGATAAGAAAGACACCGTGCTTATTAATGTTCCTGATATGGGTATATTAACAGAGGGCTTCGGTCTGTCAGACGCTATAGAGATGGCTCGCGATGCCATTGGGGCAAATGGAATCACATTACAGGATCTAGGCAGGGAAATTCCGGTTCCAAGTGATATTTCAGATATTGACATCAAAAATGGTACTTTTGACAAAGATGGTATTAGTCATGTTTCATTTGTGGATATAGATTTTGATGAATACCGCCGCAAGACCGACAATAAAACGGTACGAAGAAATGTCACTCTCCCTAATTGGCTTAATCAGGAAGCTGAGAAATCCCATATCAACGTATCTCGCGTTTTGCAGGAGGCTCTCATGGTAAAGCTAGGTGTATCAAGATAAATAAATTTAAAAGCCAAATCAAACTAAAAAGAGTGCAGGTTATTTATTGGATAGCCTACACTCTTATTTTGTTCTCATACATCAAAGAGAATTTCAGTCAAATTATTAATCAAGGTATTTGCATGAACGATTGATTAGAATGCTGCTCTGTAAATCTCCACAATATCGTCCTTGCTAAGCGGTACAAACGATCCCTTTGAACCCTCGCAGGCCTTCTTTGCCATCACCTCAAAGTTCCTGTCGTCTGTGATTCCCACAGCTCTTAGATTTGCCGGAATGCCCATTGTCTCAAAGAAGAATTTCTTCAGTGCATCAATGCCTGCGTGTGCAAGTGCATAGTCATCATCACCGGAAAGTCCCCAGACATTTTTTTTGCAAACTCCACAAACATCGGAAGTGTGTCGTCATTTAGTATGTGCTCCATCCATGCCGGTGTGAGTATTGCAAGTCCCTCTCCGTGAGTAATATCATAGAAAGCGCTCAGCTCATGCTCCATAGGATGTACGCACCATGCCGGTGAACAGCCATCGCCCACAACGCCGTTGATTGCATGGGTGCCTGCCCACATCAGGTTGGCTCTGGCCTCGTAGTTGTCAGGCTGTGCGAGGGCAACCGGTCCATTTTTAATCATTGTACGTAACAATCCCTCTGCCATAAATTTCTGGCAGTCAGCATTCTCCATAGAAAAATAATTCTCCATTGTATGGCTCATCATATCTGCGGTTCCTGCTGCAGTCTGTTTTTTTGATACCGAAAAAGTATATTCAGGATTTAATATTGACATAGTTGGCACCATATACGGCGATCCTGTTCCCCACTTTTCATTTTTAGACATATCAGAGATAACAGCAAAAGGATCCATCTCTGTTCCGGTTGCGGAAAGAGTAAGCACATCAAATATCGGAAGTGCCGCCTTGACCTTCGAGCCATCAAGCACCAGATCCCATGCATCACCATCATACTTTGCACCTGCTGCAACAACCTTTGAGCAATCGATTGTACTGCCGCCACCTATTGCAAGCACCATGTCGATACCCTCATTTTTACAGATTTCAACACCCTTTCTGACTGTCTCAATCTTTGGGTTCGGCTCCACTCCGCTAAGCTCAAACACGGTCAGCCCCGCATCCTTAAGAATTTTCATTGCGGTATCGTAGAGACCGTTTTTCTTTATAGAGCCGCCTCCGTACACTAAAAGCACCTTGCTGCCATATGCCTTAAGCTCTGATAAGCTCGAAATGGTATCCTTTCCGAAATGAATTTTTGTTGGAATGTTGAATATGAAATTGTACATATATAATACCTCCTGCTAAATAATAATATTTTTTAATCTCTCCAAATCATCTGAATCAGGATGTGATAAAGCCTTGTCAAAATTTTCAATCAGCGCATCAATATTATCCGGATGCTCCGGGTTTTCTTTCATTTTCACATAGCGCTCCCGCACAGACTGTGGCATTTTGCCCTGACACATATACTCTCCTACAATGGTGTTGCTTGAATCAATGGTGCTTTTAACATTGCCAAGAATCTTTTGAAAATATGCATCACTTCCTCCAAAACCGGCTGTTCCGAACAGAAATATCTTTTTATTTTTCAATTTAGATAAGAAATCTAATGTATCGCTATCCGCGTTTCCCTTGTCCGTCCAAAATCCAATGTATAGCAATTCGGATTCTATCCCACTGGCATCAGCCGTGCCAAAATAATCACAGCTCTCCTTTGGTAGTATTTCATGAATTTTATCAGCCAGCTTACGTGTGTTGCCGGTCATACTACTGAATATTATAGAATAATTTTCGTTGTACATGCAATATCCTCCTTTAAATTAAACTAATATTTGGGCATTTACACTTTAAATTCATCTTCATGTTTTTTGAAGAAATTATAAAAATATCGTACATTATCCAAATCACTCCATTTTGCAATATCATACTCCTCCGTATCAAGATTGTATATTTTGGCATTTAATGTTCCAAGCATAAATGGTGAATGCGTTGCAATAATAAACTGGCATTCTAACAACCTTGCCATTTTATTAATTTCCTCTGCTAACATAACCTGATTCGCAGGTGAAAGCGAAACTTCCGGTTCATCCAACAAATATAATGCATCCGGTTGTAAATATTCCTCAAAATATTGCATTGATGTCTCTCCGTTAGAATATTTTTCCTGTGCAAATTTTATATATTCTTCCTGCTTACACCCTTCTTTAGATGCTAAAAATTTCTTTGCTTCAAGTAAAGACATGCCTCTCTTAACATAATCATACTCCATGCCATCTGATAATATCTGCTTTTGTTGTATCTTCTTAATCTCATACAATATATCTTCACTTTTAATATACCGGCTGTTTTCCGGTAATTTTTTTATTGTATTTCCATAATCATCTTCCCCCAAAGTATAGAAACATTCGCTGGAAAACAAACCACAGTAATCAACGCTTCCAAATGAATTACTTGTTGCATATTCTTTCCCTTCTAGTTGTAAGCAATTGGCTATAATATTTAAAAGTGTTGATTTACCTGAGCCATTGTTCCCATAAAGTACAGTGATAGGTCTAAAAACAAATGGTTCAATATACTTATCTCGGAATACATTGTAGGGATAAATATTAGGATTATTCACTTTTCTTTTACTTAATCTAAAACTACTTAAATATATCATAACTTTTCATTATCCCTTTCCTGATAAAAGAGCTCCAACACCATTATTTCTCGAATATGTGAAAATGAAAGATTACTCACTAATACATCTGGTTTAGTTATGAATTGGTGAGACACTGTCACACTTTTTCCAAAATCTTGTGCAGTATTTATATAACTAATTTTTAAGTATTTTCTTATTTTCAAATGACAAACACATTATATTAAAGATTTTGTTCAATCCGATTTTCCTATCTGTACTCAACGATTTCTTCCAATGGTTTCCTTGGTCTTTTAGCCGGAGCTTCATCGGCAAAGCCAACCGCAACAATTCCTGTCAATCTTATCCTGCTTATATTTTCTTATACTTCTTCTATTCTCAATTTCTCGTATCATAATTTTTCTCTCCATTATGTAGCATCTTATTACTTCCTACATATTTTACTATTTTTCAAATAAGAAGTTAGTAACGCAAAATGAAATATATGACATACTCCCAACTAAGTAATCCATGAAAAATCCATAAACAGTATAACACAAAATAAAAGTGATATGGTGAACTGATTGAATAATAAGGAGATTTCTATACGATGAGAACAATATTTTCAGAATACAATCCCCGGCATAATACGAAACAATGTTCATATAATCCGTCGGATTCGGAATTTCTAAAATAATCCTCAGACAGTTTTTATGTGTTCCGCTGTATATTACTCCTGCGAAAACACCACATTAAATAATATGCTCACTAATTATATCCTGGCAAGCCTATTATTTTCTTTCAACCCTATCTGTCAATAGTTAGCTGATTCTCAAATGTTCGCTAACTGATTCATAAAACTTAAACAATTGAATGTCTTTACAGTCTATTCCTTCATCCAAGTCTTCTGAATATAACAAAATGGTGCTTTTAGAGGTGTTTTTCATGTCTATATGCAAACACAATACATTTATAAAAAAATAATCGAAATAATGAATTTCACATTTTATTACATCTTGATATTCATATTTATTCCCATCAATATAGAAGAAATCTTCATATATCTCATACTCAAATTCCTTTATGAATAATTTCCTTGTTGCTTTTTGATAAATATATGCTATTCCTACAATCATAAATGCATTCATAAAAATAAATGGAAATCCATTTATATTCAAGCGCAACCTATTAATTGAATATTCCTCAGCAAATACTGCCACAATTAACACCAAGAAAAATATAGAAAATCTACCAAATAAGTGCTGTATTTTTATCGTTTCCATATAATACCTCATACCTCTCAATAAAATCCAGTTATAGTCCATTATTTTCTCAAACTTATTTTTTAAGCCATCCTAAAAACATGAGTTTTCGTGTACACAGCTTCGTTCATTTCATATGTCACATGGTAATTATATTTTTCTTAACAAATCACAAATATTTAATAGATATAAACAACATAAATATGCGGATAGTATTAAAACTTGAAATCGAGCAGTATCCCTTTGAGCAAAAACAAATATATTTATTCCTATAACAAATGACACATCGCAAACTATTTCATAAACAAAATTAGATTTAATTACTTTTAATCTCGCAAAATTAAAAAATAAAAATATAAGATTCAATATAACATAAACCATTACAAAATTTATCCCAAATTTGTATTCATCAGTAAATATATTTATTATATCTATAATAAATTTCCCACCAAAAAGAAGTATTGTCCAAGACGCAGATAATGTAATCCACAAATATTTCTTTATATTATCATCACACTTAATCGATTTGTCTCTATTAAAAAACATAGTGATTCGATTATATATATAATTACGTATATCCGTTTCAGACTCAATAACACTTTTTCTATTGTTAATATCTATTTGATTATTTTCTATATTTACTTTATGCAAAAAATAAATCCAGACTATCAAATTTATAATAATAATAATAGACGCTATATTTTTCAAAAAATCAATCTCAAAAAAGTCATTCAATATATTTATTCTACATAATAAAATAATAAATAAAATGCTATACCACATACAAAACTCTATTGTTCTAATATGCTGTTTTACATTTATTAAAATCATTAAACTAAACAATAAACATAATAATGATATAAAGTCATCTACATATTTGAATTTAAAACACTTATAAAATGCATTATAAAATGTTAATATATTCACACCACTTATTATTGCACTTGCTATTGCTATATTTCTGTTAATACATTTTTCTCTGTTCATTGCTGCTCTCTTTATATTTGCATAGTAACCAATGTCAAATCCATTTTCCTTTTCTACTATATACTTCTTATCAATTTTTCGTTCAAAGCAGGCAAATTCCTTTTTACTGAAAAATAACATAGTCAATGTAATTTCTTCATCTTTTGTTTTCGATATTGTGATCCATGTCTTATGATAACAATCAAGACCTAGAATTTTCTGAAGGTTTTCTTTTAGTCTGGTACTATTTTTTATTTGATTTACTTCCTTGTTAAGTACTAATACAAATCCTATATTTCCAAATAAACTGTAGATATCCATATTTTTTCTATCTGAAAACCATATTATTGGTGTAAAAATAGCCAACGACATACATGCTGCTAAATTTAAGGATATAAAATCAGCACTTACATTTATATCTAGTGCTAATATTACTAATAAACACGCCCATGAAAGTATATTCACAGCTGCCAATATCTTCCACAAAATATTAATTCTTTTCGTCTTTACTAAATAGTATCCCGCAATAAAAATAAGAGCTATGTACATTCCTTCAACAATCTCTTTATTCAAATTCATTACTCCCTTCATGCACTTTAAAATTAATAAAGTAGGTCACGAACGACACTTTCTTGTCATGAACGGCATGTTTTTACCTTGCTTTTTAAAAATATTCAATTGCCATACCATTATGTTTTTTACAAGAAAACTGTTAAAAACTATTATTTCAATAGGTAACACCGCTAAAATGATATACGAAAAGATACGTGTTATTAATGGCAATCCCATAAACATTGACGGATACAACATTCTAACCACTATTTCAATAATAATTAATATCGCTCCCAACAAAATTCTCCCCTTTTTAAACAATATATCTATTTTGTCCCAATAATTTGTTTCTTCACTGAATTCTCTATAACGCCATTCACTTTGAATGATTCCAATTAACATTCCACCGAAAATCACAAATGGATAATATGGGTGCTCTCTACTAGCAATTGTTGCCACCACAAAAAATAGATCATCGATGCATGGCCGCTGCACAGTCTGTTGCATCATGCTGCTTTATAAATGTGTATCGCATTGTGTCCCTTTCGTATGCTATATATTAAAAGCTTATTTTCTAATTTCTTCTGTCTAACAAAGCCTCTTTTTTAGAAGCAAATCTTATAAAAAAACTGTTTGGCAACTCTGTATTTTTAAAAATCACAACATAAAATATTATAAGAATCAATTTTGTTACGTTTGATACATTTTCTACATTAACCAACAAAATATCATCCCACTTATAACCAAGAACACTGCCTATAGAACTCGCCAATACATTAAATGCAATAAAAATAAGTAAAAATTGTCTACTCCATATATTTTTTGTCCAAAAAGATTTTATATATTTACGTGATAGTATCAGCACAATAACAGAAACTACTATAAGAACAATGCAAACTAATGGTTTCTTATAAAGTTCAAATATATACTGCAAGCTAAACATGTTTATTAAAATCCCCATGCCGCGTCCGCCAAATATTCCCGATTCATTCAATTTACAGTCAATTTTCTTGATTTCTGATATCATAGAAATATAATACACTGCATAAAACATCAAACATCCAATTAATAATAAGCTAATATTCTGAAACTCATCTCCGGCCGTTGTCTTGTCTAATATATAATAACTAATTATACCTAGTCCCCATATAATAAAATGTACGATATATTTTTTCACACTCTTCACCCCTACATTTTTATCACTAATATTTACCATATCCCCAAACTATTTTTTCTTTTTTGAATCAAATCCAATATACTTATAAGTGTATATCTGCTAAGTAATCCTTCCCTGTCAACCTTAACCGTCTGGCAGTTAAATCCAAGTTGCTCTGCACATTTTGACAGACCTATGAGATTTACTTACATATATAATATCATCATCAGATTCTATATTATTTATACAGGATTTTGCTCCTGATACCTCTACCTTCTTGAATTTGAATAGAATATTAATACAACTCTTATTATAGCCAATATTAATGCACTAATTATAATTACAATTATATTCATAACCATATTATCCGACCACGTAAATCCACTTATACATCCTATAATCGCACATACACACCAAAATTCTATCCACTTTTTTAATTTAGAATTCTTATTTTTTTTCAGCATAATTTCACCCTTATAATAATTTTCACATTATACTTTTCAAATACGTTTAATCAATACTACATAATCTAAAAGCAAATTACTATATATCTCCGTGACATACCAAATAGCATCATTTCCTCTTCATCCATAACAGCATAGCTGCTTGGAAGCACCAATGTTCCGTCATAGCACATATCCATAACGTTTACCTCACTTTCTTTTCTGATTTTTTTATAGTGAGGTATAGACCACAGCATAAAAGTGGAATAACTACAACACACAACTAAAGACCTTCCAGCCCTTGTAAATCAAGCATTTCCGCCACTTTCTGTCATCTACTTCTCATCAACAACCTGGAAAATGAAAAACTTAAGATAATACGACTCCGGTACATTAGCTGAGTTGGCCCACAGTATCGGATGATCCGGTCCCTGTGTGCGGAACTCCACCTGGCGCAGCCTCTTGTGAGTGGCCTTTGCCGCTTCCTTGACCGTTTTTGCAAGCAGCTCCTGCGTCATGAAATGAGAGCATGAGCAGGTAGCCAGAAATCCACCATCCTTAACAAGCTTAAGTCCCTTCATGTTAATCTCGCGGTAGCCCTTTATCGCATTTTTGGTAGCCTCGCGCGATTTTGTAAATGCCGGAGGATCCAGAATGACTACATCATATTTTTCACCATCTGCAGCGAGCCGTGGCAGCTCATCCAGCACATTTGCAACGCGAAACTTCACTGTGTCTGAGAGATTATTTCTCTTCGCATTTTCTGTAGCCTGCTTAACCGCATACTCTGATATATCAAGTCCTGTGACCTCACTTGCCCCCGCAATTCCTGCATTGAGGGCAAATGTGCCCATGTGCGTGAAGCAGTCGAGCACTCTTTTCCCCTTGCAGATGCGCTGCATAGCAAGCCTGTTATACTTCTGGTCTAAGAAGAAGCCTGTTTTCTGTCCCTTTTCCACATCGACCATATAGTGAACTGCGTTTTCTACTATCTCCACATTTGTGTCAAACTCAGCTCCTATAAAGCCTTTTACCTTAGGAAGACCTTCTTTTTTGCGCTCATTTGCATCACTGCGCTCGTATACTCCACGAATATTTATTCCGTCCGACGCCAGCACTTCCTTTAACAGGTCAACGATTTTTACCTTAAACTGCTCCATTCCAAGTGCAAGACACTCCACCACAAGCACATCTGCGTATTTGTCCACTGTAATACCCGGCAGGAAATCAGCCTCGCCAAATATCACACGACAGCAGTTTAAATCAGGCACATTGTCATTGCCTCCTGCCATCACCTGCTTGCGATAATCCCAGGCATTTTGCACTCTCATCCTGAGGAAATTGTCATCAATCAGCTGGTCTGCTTTTCTTGTCATCATTCTGATACGGATTTTTGAATTCTGGTTTATGAAGCCGCGCCCCATCGGATATCCGTCAAAATCGTGTACCACAACAATATCTCCGTTTGTAAAGGTGCCTGTGATTGTGTCTATTTCATTGTCAAAAATCCATGCGCCGCCTGCCTTTATAGTGCGTCCTTCGCCTTTTTTCAGTGTTACAATTGTATGATTTTCCATGTTTGTTCCTCTTCTAAATTACTTCATTATTCCTTGCTAAAATCTGATTATATAGTTTATCTGAAATTCTATAGCCTTTAGAAATAAGTTTATCTGTCGACATTCCATTTCAATTATATGAAATCCCGGCAATATTTACAATACACAAATATTTCTGCAAAACATGCCGATATATATATTATAATATAATCGTAACTATTATAACATCCGACCGATAAATGGAGATAAATATGATTACAATTAGCTTATGCATGATAGTAAAAAATGAAGAAGAGGTGCTCGAACGATGCCTGAACAGTCTCAAAGGGCTGATGGATGAAATCATCATAGTGGACACCGGCTCGACTGACAGCACAAAGGAGATAGCTGCACGGTATACGGACAAAATCTATGATTTCTCATGGTGCGATGATTTTGCTGCGGCCAGAAATTTTTCGTTTTCCAAGGCTACGCAGGAATACATATATGCACCTGATGCCGACGAGGTGCTCGATGATACCAACCGCAGGCGTTTCATGATGCTTAAGGCTGCGCTGCTGCCGGAAATTGAGATTGTCCAGATGAAATACATTACTCCAAGCAAATTCAACACAGTGCAAAATTCATCCTCAGAGTATCGCCCGAAGCTGTTCAAGAGGCTTCGCACGTTTACATGGATTAATCCGGTGCACGAAACGGTTCGCTTAGAGCCTGTAGTCTATGACAGCGATATCTGTATACAACATCTGCCGCAGGGCACTCACGGCAAGCGAGATTTCACCATATTCAAGCGCTCCTTTGAAAGAAACGGCACCCTGCCAAAAAGTATAGCGACTATGTATGCCAAGGAGCTTTTAAAATGCGGAAGCCCCGAGGATTTTACCAATGCCCTGCCATATTTTCAGGGTGAATACCGCAACAGCCCCGACATCGAATCCACCTGCGTGCTATCACGCTACTATCGCATGAATGGCGACTACGACAAATTTTTTTCTGTTGCCCTAAAAAATGTAGCAGTTGATGGCTGCAGCGAGGTGTGCTGTGAGCTCGGTGCGTACTATTTCGACAAGGCAGACTATGAGGAGGCAAGCCTGTGGTATTACAACGCTGCATTCGAGACAAAGCCGGTACTCGATGTGGAGTGCGGCGGTGGCAAGGCGCTTCATGCCCTGTCTGAGTGCTACTCAAGATGGGCTGATGAGAAGCAGAAAAAGCTTGATTCGCTTCCTCCTAAATCAAGGAATGTATTTAAAGGCGATAAGGAGCTGATTGATTCACTGCGCAGCCAGGCGGCCGATTACCAGAAGCAGGCTGAGGAATGGATGCTTCCGGAGGGTGACTAGCAAAGGCTGTCATATAAAAGTCTCTACCAGCATTTACCAACTTGTAAAATCCTCTCTAAAGTGATAATATAGAGAGTATAGGGTTTGTTATTTTTTTAACGTAGCTTTTTGCTACTATCATTTTAGGTATCTAAGGAGGATTTTATGAGCTTTTTAGAAGAGTACAAGCAGAAACTTGTCTCAGCAGATGAGGCAGTAAAGATTGTCAAATCAGGCGACTGGGTTGACTACGGCTGGTGCACAGGCACACCTGATGCCCTCGACAAGGCACTTGCCAGAAGAACAGATGAACTTAAGGATGTCAATGTACGTGGTGGTATTTTGCTTAAGCCACTTGCCATTTTCGAGCGTGAGGATGCCGGCGAACACTTCACATGGAACTCATGGCACATGGGCGGTTATGAGAGAAAGCTTATCAAGAGAGGCTGTTCTTTCTACTCACCAATCCGTTACTCAGAGCTTCCTCGTTATTATAGAGATTCAACAACACCTGACGATGTCGCTATGTTCCAGGTTGCACCGATGGATTCACACGGATACTTCAACTTTGGTCCTAACGCATCTCACCTCGGTGCTGTATGCGAGACTTCAAAGAAAATCATCGTTGAGGTCAATGAAAACATGCCTCGCTGTCACGGCGGTTCAGAGGCCAATGTACATATTTCACAGGTTTCTTACATTGTTGAGGGTGACAACCCTGCAATCGGAGAGCTTGGTGCCGGTGGTCCTGCAACAGATGTAGACAAGAAGGTTGCAGAGCTTATCGTTGACCAGATTCCAAACGGTGCCTGTCTCCAGCTCGGTATCGGCGGAATGCCAAACGCAGTAGGCTCACTCATCGCTGAGTCAGACCTCAAGGATCTCGGTGTCCACACAGAGATGTATGTTGACGCATTCGTTGACATCGCAAAAGCCGGAAAAATCACAGGAGCAAAGAAAAACATCGACCGTTATCGTCAGGCTTACGGCTTCGGTGCCGGAACCAAGAAGATGTACGATTACCTCGATGAGAATCCTGAGCTCATGAGTGCCCCGGTAAGCTACACAAATGATATCAAGAATATTGCCGCACTTGACAATTTCATCTCAATCAATAACTGTGTAGACCTTGACCTCTACGGACAGATCAGCTCAGAGAGCTCAGGCACAAAGCACATCAGTGGTGCCGGCGGACAGCTTGATTTCGTTCTCGGTGCTTATATGTCAAACGGTGGAAAGAGCTTTATCTGCTGCTCTTCAACTTTCACCGACAAGCAGGGCGTAGTTCACTCACGTATCCGTCCTACTCTTGTAGAGGGTTCTGTCGTTACTGACACAAGAGCCAACACTCACTATATCGTTACAGAGTATGGTATGGTAAATGTAAAGGGTCTTTCTACATGGCAGAAGGCAGAGGCAATCATCTCAGTTGCTCATCCTGATTTCCGTGATGAGCTCATCAAAGAGGCCGAGAAGATGCACATTTGGAGAAGATCTAACAAATAATTATCTTTGGATATAATTTTTACAATAAAAGCGGTTTCAAGACGAAATGTCTTGAAACCGCTTTTGTGTTCTTAATCCGTCCCACAAACTATATTTTCAAAAAGTCAAAGCACCTCTTTTAACACTTCCTCAATCTCGCTCTTTGCTGCCTTGACAGAGCCCTGCACCATAACCGGCTTACCGCCGCCTCTGGCACCCAGCTTATTTCTCAGTGCTGCGGCAACTGTATTGCAGTCTGCATTCTTGCTTCCGATAATAAAGCTATAGCCCGCCTCATCATTTCCTGTAAAAAATGCACTAAAGCCACTATATTTCTCCACAAGGCCATTGACGCAATTTCTTGCTGTATTCGTATCAATGCCGTCCTCAAACAATACTGCATTGTCCGTATCAGCAGGAAGCTCTGCAACCTTATAATCCAAAAGCGCTGACTTTGCAGTGCCAAGCTCTGACTTAAGTGACTGGTTTACTGCCTTAAGCTTTGTGACGTTATCCACAATAGCCTCCTGATTTGTGGTAAATATCCCCATTAGCTCTGAGATAATGTCGCACTTTTGTCTGAAAGCCTCCAGTGCCCTGAAACCACAAAGGATGCTGATTCTGACGCCTCCTTTATAATTCTGATAATTCATAACCTTAAGCATGCCAATCTCGCCGGTGCGCTTCACATGCGGCGCACAGCATGCACACACGTCATACCCCGGCACTGTCACTATTCTGACCTGTCCTTCAATCTCGATTTTGCTTCTGTACTCCATCTGCGCAAGCTCATCCCTTGACGGATATGTCACCTCTATCGGAATATTTTTTGAAATGGCTACATTTACCTCATGCTCCACATCTGCTATATCCTCCGGTGAAATCACTCCGCTGAAATCCATTGTCACTACAGAATCACTCAGATGAAAACCCACATTCTCAAAACCAAACCTGCGGTGGACAATTCCCGAAAAAATGTGCTCTCCACTGTGCTGCTGCATATTGTAAAAACGATGCTGCCAGTCTATTTTGCCATGTACGTGGACGCCTGCTGCAAGCTCCACTTTCTCCGGCTCAAATTCATTGCCGGTGATTTGCTTACCAGTTTCCTTTTCTGCCTCGCAGCAATCACCTGCGGAAATATCCACCGTATGAGTAATGACTCCATTCTTAATCTGCACATCAACGACCCTAAAGCCTCCAAGTATTCCCATGTCCGGGCTCTGTCCGCCCTCCTCCGGGAAAAATAAAGTCTGATTTAATATTATATCAAACTGCTTATCATCAGCCTTGTTCGGCTCGCAGGATATAATATCTGCCTCAAATTCCGTGGCATATGCATCCCTGTCGTATAGTTTAATTGTTTCTGTCATACTCATACTGCTTGTTCCTCTCGCTCTATATTCTTATGCATCATAGCTATGTCCTATTATAGCGCATTCATAATTCATATGAAACCCCTAAATCTGGTTTCCCACAATCCTGTAGTATGCTCTCGAAGTAATCTTGAAAACAATATAGTATATAGCCACAAACACCAAAAACGTAGCAGACATGCAGATTGCAATTAACTTAATATCCGTAAGATTGAACATGACAAGCAGTCTGCGAAGCAGAGGAAATGCTGCTGCAAGATGACACGCTGCAAGGATAATCGGCAGGAAAAATACCATGCGCACCTGCGAAGTAATGGATTTCTTCACCTCGTCATTGCTCATGCCCACCTTCTCCATAATCTCATAGCGTGCTTTGTCATCATAGCCCTCTGAAATCTGCTTATAGAAAATAATCATCACAGTAACCATAAGAAACATCGTTCCAAGGAATATTCCGATAAAGAACAGTCCACCATACAATACATAAATCTGTTCTCTGTTTGCATCACGGCTTTCCTCATAGAAGCCTGACACATCTGATTTTACACTATTTTCCTCAAAATGCTTATCCAGCGCCTTTGCCACAGCAACCTTATCCTCACTGCTGCCGTACAGATTATAATCAATTTCATTGTTGAGCATAGTCGGCACACTATCCTCTCCCAGCGAGCTGTTCAGGTTAAATATCTCTGCAAGTGTTGCCTTGCTGTCTACCACTACATAGTATACACCACTATACATAGAGGACATATAGCTGTCTTTACTTACAGCAGTTTTTTCTGCCGCAGCCACTTTAAATTCTTTGCCCAACAGATTAATTATATCGCCATTAAACTTTTCTGTTCCATAAACAGCCACCGAACCGGTATCAAGCTGTGGGATTTTTTTATTCAGCCTCTCTTTAAAGCCGGTCTCCATCTCATCAATTTCATCTCCTGTGACAAAATACAACAGGGAAATATCGTTATCGAAACTTAACACCGGCTTAAACTCTGTCCCCTCTCTAAACACTGTCCAGCTAAAATAAGTGTAGCTTTTGCTGTCTTTAACATTACAAGCAGAGTCAGCTATTATTTTATCCGAATCCGCAGCAGCTTCTTTAAGTGCATCATCCAGATTCACATCAGCCGGCACTTCCTTATACCAGCTATATACACTGATATCCGAAGGATATCTCTGCTTAAGTTCTCCCTCCATGCCCGCATACATGCTCACGGTTGTGGAAACAACAACCAGCACCATTGTGGAAAGCACGCATATACTCGCTAGTCCGCCAGCATTCTGCTTCATTCTGTAAATCATTCCTGAAACCGCCGCAAAATGCTTTTTATTATAGTAAAACTTCTTGTTTTTCCTGAGTGCCTTAAGTATCACAATGCTTCCTGAAATAAATAAAAGATACGTTCCGACGATGACAAGAAGCACTGCGACAAAGAACAGTGAAAGCACCTGGAGAGGGCTCTTTGTGGTAATCGCAATATAATATCCCCCGGCAAGACAGCCTAGTCCGATTATAGCGATAAGCCATTTGCTCTTCGGCTCTTTCTCACCGACATTGCCACCGCGAAGCAGCTCTATCGGATTAGCAAGCTTCACCTGCATCAGGTTATAGATGAGAGTAAGAAAATACAGCACTCCAAAAATAAGTATTGTATTTACGACAGCGCCAGTAGATACAGCGAAATCAATTTGTGCTTTAATATTTATAATTCTATAAAGAAACATAATCATCAGCTTGGAAAATAAAATACCGGCTATGATTCCAGATACTATTGCTGCGAGTGCTACGGTAAGTGTCTCAATTATCAAAACTCTCGCGATATGACGCTTTTCCATGCCAAGAATATTGTATATTCCTACCTCTTTCTTGCGCCTTTTGATGATAAAGCTGTTTGTATAAAACAGAAATATATATGAAAAAATCGCTATTATTCCGCATCCAAGCCCCATTATATCCACCAATATCTCCGCACCCGGCACCTTGCCAATTCCCTTTGAGTTGTTTAAAAACATCATCACATAAAACATGGCTATCATGACCATTCCCGATATAATGTAAGGCATATAGAGAGTCTTATTATTTTTTATATTTGTAAATGCCAGCCTGCTATATATTTTATTCATGCTTCTCACCACCTGTCGTAATCAGCATAAGTGCATCCTGAATCTTCACATAGAGCTCGTCATTTGTAAGATTGCCACGGTAAATCTGATGAAACACCTGACCGTCCTTTATGAAAAGCACCCTGTTGGCATGACTTGCAGCCTTTGTGCTGTGTGTCACCATGAGAATGGTCTGTCCGTCCTCGTTTATCCTGTTGAACAGCCTAAGCAGACTGTCTGTTGCCTTTGAATCCAGTGCTCCTGTTGGCTCATCTGCCAAAATTAATTCGGGATTTGTTATTATCGCACGTGCCACTGCTGCCCTTTGCTTCTGTCCTCCTGACACCTCATATGGATATTTATTAAGCAGCTTTTCAATTCCAAGCAGCGAAGCTATAGGTGCAAGCCTTTTTTCCATATCCCTATAATCCACACCTGACAGCACAAGCGGTAAAAAGATATTGTCCTTCAGTGAAAAATTGTCAAGCAGATTAAAATCCTGAAATACGAAGCCCAGATGCTCACGTCTGAAGGCAGATATCTCCTTTTCCTTCAATGAGACAAGGTTCTTTCCATTTAAGAGTACCTCTCCCGCTGTCGGCTTATCAAGTGCCGCGAGAATATTTAAAAGTGTCGTCTTTCCTGAGCCGGACTCTCCCATGATTGCCACATACTCACCTTCCTCTACAGAGAAATTGATGTTTTTTAATGCCTGTACCTGATTGCCACCAAATCTGGTGGTATATATTTTTTTGAGGTTACTTACTTCTAAGATTGCCATTTCAATGCTCCTTTACGATGATTTCAAAATGTTATTTAAACTTCTATTTTTGTTACATTTATTTTAAATATGACGTCATAATCGGCTTCACAACTTACATTGTTGCTGCTTCATGTAATCCTTGAATGAAAAACTAAAACTTGACTGAAATATCGTCTGATTACACAAAATCGATTTTCGCCCCCAATTTCGACTTATATTGTTGTGCCTTCTTTCTGAAAAGTGCTATAATTAGCATATTCCAGACAGCGGGTATATCAAAAATTGCATAGCAAACAGACGGCTGGCTAATTCTTATGCAAAAGTAAACGCGACCCGTCTAATAACACCTATTGACAAATCGATTACTACCTGCATTTAAGTCTTTTAATTACTTTTTAACAAATAAGTCTGGCATCAAATGCACTTCATCTGGCGGGATGAGGTGCATTTTTAAAAATCTCATTAATTCTTGAAAATCTTCATCATCTTCCTCAACCAACTCATATGGACTTTTATTTCCAAGTCCAGGTCGTTTCACGCTATTGATGTGATTCATGAGCTTAGTGATGTCATCCTGATTATAAGAATTTAAGCTTTTCTTTTTAGGAATCGCATAACGAATAAATTCATGGTTTTTCTCGATACATCCTTTTTTGCCATGAAGCCATTGGATCACAGTAATAAAGACTTGTTCTGTAAATCAGAAAGCCGTCCTCATCAGTTGTAAGCTCCAGCTCATCAACTTTCTTGAATTCGCTGCCATTGTCAGTCAATATAACTGGAAATAATCTTCTAAATACTTCTATTCCAAGTCCTGACTCAAGATAGTCAAACACTCTTTTTACAGATTCTGCTTTCCCATCTGGCATAAGAAAAAGTAGCATTACATTGTTCTTCCTAAATATCATTGTAAGAAGCCTTTTCCCTTGTTCTCTCACACCTTTTACAGTATCCATTTCTACCACTTCATCTTCTGTATACTTTACTTTCATCGCATACTCAAAATCAGTGTAAGTTCTGCCTTGGCGGAATTCTATATTTGCAAATCCAAGAGGTGGCTGATACCCTTTTCCTCGTTTCTTATACCCGGTTTTTCTACGCAGGTCTATGTTTTTGACTGTCAACTCACCATCATCTATGTAATTATAGAGAGTCCGCAAACATACTGGTATTTCATTTTCATGCTCAGCATATATGTGGGTAAGAGGCTGTCCCTTTTTAACAAGTTTGGTAATCAGTTCATCCATTTCAGATTTCTTTTCATCAGAAATGCGAACTCCCTGTCTGCTTTCGCTTCGTCTTCGTGTGACAGTTGCATCAGCATGCTTTGCACTGTAAATATATTTGTCTTTTGAACAAAGCTTTTTCTCTGAACAGTTATTACACACATATGGAGGCTTTTCGAATTTATGGCATGCCCGGGATACATATTTACCGCAGTATTTCTGGCAGTCCACACTTCGGCATCTACAACAGTTTTCTTCGCAGGACTCATCTCCACAAACGTGATGCTGTACATACTGTCTTACAAATCTGCAGTCCTTTCTTAGAAAATAGTTACCTGGAATGAATGTACGATTTTCTTTAATCTCATGTGCAATTGTTGACGGATGACGATGGAGTAGTTTTCCTATTTTTTGAAGGAATCTTTACTGCTAATTCCGGTTTCTATCGCAATCCTGTCAGACAGATCCATCTGTCCTTCTTTTTTGTAATAAGTCATATCTGCCCCTTTCTAGCAGATAGCAATCGATATCTTAACTATATCATGTCTGCCAGAAGAAGCCATTGCAAAAGTAAATTAGACTTTTTTAGCCATTTTCAGTTGTCAAAGTACAGGTTTAATTTTTCAATCTAGGTGCTTCATGTAATTATAATAACAAAATGCCGGAATGTATGCTATCGAATCAGCTTACATTTCGACCTTGTATCTTACATTTTTGTAAGAAATGACAAAGAAACTTAATCTGGAGTAGTAAAAAGAGGATTGGCACAGATGTGCTGATCCTCCTTTTATCTACAGATTCTTTATTACCTCGACTCTTGTGACAACGCCCTGCTTCACATTATCAACTCTGAGCGCACAATCCTGGTAATACACACAGGCTCCGATTGACACATTTTTACCCTCATCCTGCAATTTTTCGCTTATCACATCTCTAAGCAGCTTTGTCTTTTCCTCCGGTATATTTGTTCCGGAAATAAAATTCGCCCTCGCTACCGTCTGGCTGCCACGGCATATCATGTGGTCTGCCTCATCAAAGCTGCAGAAAAGGAATTTTCTGATGGCAAAAAGCGCCGCTATCGCACCTATTCCGACAAGTGTCTCATATACATTGAGATGCTCCACGATCATCTGCCTGGCTGTCGCAAACAAAAGCACCTCTATGATTGTGCCCGGCTTATGAGTACAGAGCATTTTCACAAACTCCACGCCGATTGCAAGCGACATGATATATTCCATGTAATACTCCAGTTTAATTTTATCATGCCATATATCAAAAAAACACTGCCCTATAAGCTTTATAATAAGCACCACTATCACAAACACCAGTACTGCCGACAGAAAAAGTTCCACGTAGGCTGCTACATTTTTCATTGTTTTTCTCAGGAATTGCTTCATTATCATTTATTCCTCTCTTTTTTAGTTACCGGCAATAATCTTTTTTATTGCAGTAATTTATTTTAATATCCTATGGAAATGATTATCATACTATTCTAATTTCATATATCTAAAAGCTCCCACATAATAGTCAAATTATGTGAGAGCCTTTGCGCGAAAAAATTATATTTTTTTATGTTTTCTCCCGCATTCTGCGGGTATATTTTTGCCAGAATACTTTCATGGCAATTGGGTTCTAAATAAATTTGATACCAGGCTCCGGCAACTATTTGATGAATCCTACCTGCTTGCAGATTTCCTCTGTTGCTGCATCTTTTTTCTTGTTGAACTCAACTTTCTGCTGCTCAAACCAGTTGTTACCCTCTGCGTCGATAGATACGATCAGTGGGCCAAACTCTTTGACACGGCAGTTCCAGAGTGTCTCTGGCATTCCGAGATCTCTCCACTCTGCGCGGACGATTTCCTCAACCTCTGTTGCGGCTACTACTGCATTTCCTGCCGGGAATACGCAGTGAATGGCACCGAACTCTTTACATGCACGCTCTGTATTCTCTTTCATACCACCTTTTCCGATGATAACACGTACGCCGGTCTCTTTTACGAACTCGTACTCGAATTTCTCCATACGCATACTTGTTGTCGGTCCAACAGATACCATCTCAAATTTGTCATTCTCTAATGGACGGATAATTGGTCCTGCATGGAAAATCGCATTATTTCTTACATCTACCGGAAGCTCTCTTCCCTCCTCAACGAGACGTCGGTGAGCTACATCACGACAGGTTGTCATGCTTCCATTTAAATAAATGATATCTCCGATTTTAATGCCTTTTAAATCTTCTGCTGAAATTGGTGTTGTTAAAATCTTTTTTCCATTAATTCTCTCTACCATTATAATTCCACCCCCGTATGTGTTGTGATTGTATAATTAAGATCCTTATCAAATACAATGTGTCCTCTTCTGTGACTCCAGCATCCTACGTTTACGGCTACACCGATTGCGGATGGATGACGGGCTGTATTTTCGATATTTACTCCCATTACTGAGTATTTTCCGCCCATTCCCTGAGGTCCAAGGCCGATAGCATTGATACCATCCTCGAGAAGTTTTTCCATCTTTGCGGCTCTCTCGTTCTCATTGTGAGATCCGATTGGACGCATGAGTGCTTTCTTTGATAAAAGTGCTGCTGTCTCAACAGATGTTGCTACACCTACACCTACCAGGAGAGGTGGGCATGCATTTAAACCATAAGTAGTCATAACATCCATTACGAATTTTGTAACTCCTTCATAGCCCTCTCCAGGCATAAGTACCATAGCTTTTCCCGGAAGTGTACATCCACCTCCTGCCATGTATGTGTAGATCTCACATTTGTCACTGTTTGGCACGATATCCCAGAATACTGTAGGTGTTCCTTTTCCAACGTTCTTGCCTGTGTTGTACTCATCGAAAGTCTCAACACTGTTGTGACGAAGAGGAGCCTCAAATGTTGCTTTTACAACAGCCTCTTTTAAAAGTCCCTCAAGCTCATCAATAAGTGGGAATTTTGTTCCACATTTAACCCAGAACTGAAGTACTCCTGTATCCTGGCAGCTTGGGCGGTTAAGTTTTACCGCAAGCTCCTGATTTCTAAACATTGTATCATAGATTGTTTTTGAAAGAGGACTGTCCTCTTTGTCACGGAGTTCTGTCAGTTTTGCAATGACATCATCCGGTAATTTTTTTGCTATATGAGCGATAAAATTTGCCATATAGGTGGTAAGCTGTTCTACCTGTTTCTCGTTTGACATAGTTTTTCCTCCTAATATAAATCTTGTAAATAATTAAATATTAATTTATTGTTTACCCACTCCCATCCGTTCTTATGGGAAGAACGGATAGAAAATCGGCAGTAAGACCATACTTACAATGGTCGCCACTACTATAAGCGGAATACCAGCCTTTGCATAATCCTTGAAGGTGTATCCTCCGGCTGTAATGACCATTGTGTTGGCAGGCATACCGATAGGTGTGGCGTATGCACATGAACCACCGATAACACATGCCATAAGTACTGCACTCGGGTCAGCTCCAATCTCTGTGGCAATTGATACGCAGATTGGAACCAAAAGTGCTGTTGTGGCGGTATTTGACATAAAGTTCGTAAGTACACAGCAAAGCATGAACACTACGAATGTGAGAACATATGGTGATGGATTTTTGCCAAGTATACCGATAACCGCTGTTGCGATTTCTTCGCCTGCCCCGGTCTCCTGAAGCGCCGCTGCAAGTGAAAGAGTTCCACCAAATAAGAAAATGGTTTTCAAATCTATTGATTTAAGTGCGTTTTTCTCACTAATAACGCCTGTAATGATAAGGGCAAGTGCTCCGACACAGCCGATGACACAAAGCTTGATGCCAATCTTGTCCTCGAAAATCATTCCCAAAAGTGTAAGGATTAAGATAATCAATGACATCATCTGTTTCCATTTAGGCACATTTGAAAAATCCTTCTGCTCATCATATGAGCTTTCCGTACTGCCCTGCTTTTCAGGCAGGAATTTGTATCCTATAAATGCAAAGTACAGAATACCTGCTATAAGTATCGGAAGTCCTACCTTTGCATACTCGAAAAATCCAAAGCTAAGTCCAATCTCTCCCATAGCTGATTGTGCTATGAGATTTCCCGGTGCACCGATGAGAGATAAATTTCCACCCATGGCTGCTGCAAAAACAAGTGGCATAAGAAGTCTCGATCTCGAGTATCCTGATTTCGCTGCAATTCCAATTACAACCGGAATAAGAACTGCTGCCGTACCGGTGTTGGAAAGAACTCCGCTCATAACTGCCACAATCACCATGATTGCTATGATAAGCTGCCTCTCTGTTTTGGCGAAGTGTGTGACCACTCCTCCAATTTTGTTTGCCATACCGGTTTCAAACAATGCTCCTCCGACGATAAACATTGCTACGAAAAGAATTACATTGCTGTCAATAAATCCTGAAAAAGCTGTTTTCCAATCCAGTACTCCTGTGATAACAAGACCGACACAGATGATCATGGATGTTACCCCAAGTGGAATCTTTTCCCACACAAACATTACAACGGCAAACAATAAGAATAAAAGTGTTATTGTTGCTGGACTCATATCTTTTTCCTCCTCCGTATAATATTTGATATTTGATATTGTATCCAATTTCTGAGTTTAAGATATAACAAAAAACCGAAATCGTCAATACCTTTTTGACAATTTCGGCAATTTATATATATTCCACCTATTCAATTTGTGCATCTATTACAAGTAATGTGTTAAATTAGCAACTTACATCTACACATAATATGTCAGCATATCATCACGACTACGCATGATATGCTCATACATCCTCCGCTGTGCAAGCTGCACATCATGAGCCTTGATTGCTTCGTATATAGCCTCATGCTCCTTTATAGAAATGCCCGCATATTCCTCCTCTGTGACCATGCTGCCCATTGAAAGTCCGTTCCATAGTTCTGCGATCATATTTTCCATCTTTTTGTTGCCAGATGCTGCCCAGATTTCACTATGAAACTCACGGTTTAAATCCGCATATCTGCTATAATCTCCGGAAGCGGTCATCTCCCTTGCATCCAGGTATGACTGCTCTATCTTGCTGATATCGATATCAGGTGAAGCAGCAAAACCTGCACATGCGCCCTCGAGTATGCCTCTAATCTGATAGTGCTCCCTTATGTACGTCTCTGTAATTCCAAGTACTATTGCTCCCTTATTCGGTCTTAGCTTGATAAGTCCGTCATGCGCTAATATCTGAAAAGCCTCACGCACGGGAGTTATAGATACATTAAGCTGCTGCGCTACACTTTCCAGTGTAAGATTTTCTCCCTCTTTTAGCTGTTTTGACAAAATTGCCTTGCGCAGCTCCGATGCTACACGCTCCTTCGCTGACGGAATCTTTATCGGTTTAAGTCCTATCATAATTACTTTTTCCTCTTGTTATCTTTTAATTTTATATGCTTCCGAATCATCTGTCATTATTCAGTATAAAATAAGTCACCAATTACCTGCTGCTTTCTTCCCTCTCTGCTATAACAGCCTCACAAAGACTTCCAAAATATTCTCCCAAAAGTTCTCTGACAATCTTTATATCCTTATCCGAATATGCCTCTGCTATTTTCGATAACAGCTCAAGTCTTCGCGCATTTTCCCTGCCTGCTGCCGTCTCTTCAACCGCAAACCTGATATAGCACCAAAGACCATTTTCAAGAATATGTGTAAAATACTCGTTATGACTATTGGATATAATTGTCTCATGAAACTGCAGCTCTGCAGACAATTTTTCATTTATAGCAGATGGCTCATGTACGCAATTGGGCTGCTCACTGTTATCACTGACCGCTTTATCCCATAAACATATACCAGACTGCAGCATTCCCTTTAGCAGTTTTATCTCCACATCTGAAAGCAGCTCATAGATTTCCGTTATCACCTCGTCCGAAAAATCAGCAACCACCACATGCCTTGTTGCCAGTCTCTTTGCCAATCCCTGAGACTCAAGTATCTGCAATGCCTCCCTGATTGGTATTCTCGAATAACCGAGACTATCCGCAAGCTCTTCCTGTCGCAATGGCACTCCTGATGACATACGTCCTGATAAAATTTCATTCTGAATAGCTTCCGCTATATAATCGCATACTCTTTTATTTCTCATAATATATTATTATATATGATTTTGGATACAATTTCCAGTCAAACTTATTACACCGATTTATCCTAATCTCTCACATCCGCATAATCCAGATCAAACCCTATCCACACCTTAGTTCCTTTTCCAATCTCTGACTCCATGCGGATTGTATGCCCCAGCTTGTCTGCCATCTGCCTGCACAGATAAAGCCCAATTCCCGTAGCCTTCTTATCGGCATGACCATTGTAGCCTGTGTAGCCCTTTTCAAAAACGCGTGGCAGATCTTCGGCTTTGATTCCTATTCCGGTATCCTTTATTGTAATAAAAAACCGGTCTTTTTCCTCTGCAGTTTCTATTGTAACAACCCCATGCGGTGTATATTTTATGGCATTTGAAAGTATCTGTTCCAGCATAAATGCAAGCCATTTTCCGTCAGTATATACCACCTGCCCGGTTCCTGAATAATTTATCCCAATATGCCTTCGTATCATAATTTTTGCATATTTTTTTAATGGTATCACGTATGACACCATCCACACTGACTTTTTCAAGCACAAAATCATTTTCGGTGCTGCTCACACGCTGATACTGCAAAGCCATACTGACATATTCCTCTATGCGGAACAATTCGTCCTCAAACGAGTCCATGTTATCTGACAGTTCTGTGAGTACAGCCTGTTGTTTCAAAGCAGCATTTAATCCGGCAGCACCGATATTCCCACCGGTCATATCGCCTATATGGCACTGACTCTGTTCATCATCACATATAAGCTGCCCAAGCGCCTCCCGCTCTGCCTCAAGCAGTAGTTTCATAGCCGATATCGGAGTCTTTATCTGGTGCACCCACATAGAGTAATAATCTCTCATCTGTGATTGTCTGATTGCAGCACTGCTTTCTGACTCACTTCTTGCAATACTTTGATTTTCCAGCAGCCGATGATAAAGTATCTCCACATCATCTGTTGCTTCCGGAAGCTGTGCCTGTTCCTCAACCGGACGATTTAAAGCATTGCTTAGAGCTTTTACCTTGCTGCTATATCTGAAAAATCCAACCAAAACTGTTATCAGAAGAAGTATTGCATCAAGCACTGCCGCATACACCAGATCCTGTTTGCGCGCACCAATCAGGTACATGTAAAGCAAATGGATACAGGACATTGTGACTATCATCAGAATCCATATATAGTTTTGTTTTATAAAATTTGTCAGATACGGTTTGTTTTGTATTTTTGCCATGACCTCTCACCCCAGCCTGTACCCAAGCCCCTTTTTTGTGACAATAAAGCTCTCAAGCCCTATAGAATCCAGCTTTTTACGCAGCCTGTTGACATTCACCGAAAGTGTATTCTCGTCCACATACGCATCACTCTCCCACAGCTTTTCCATTAGAAGGCTGCGTGATACAATCCTTTCTTTGTTGTCAAAAAGTGTCTGCAATATTTTGAGCTCATTCTTTGTAAGCTCGAGCCTTTTGTCGTCATAGGTTATGGTGGCATCAGATATATTGAGCATGGCACCATTATGCTCCAAAACACTGTTGTTTGCGCCAAAATCATAGCAGCGCCTGATGATAGCCTGTATCTTTACGGTCAGCACATCGAGGTCAAACGGCTTTGCTATAAAGTCGTCTGCCCCCATACTGACTGCCATCACTATATTCATATTATCAGCAGCGGATGACAGGAAAACCACAGGAACCTTTGATACCCTTCTGATTTCCGTACACCAGTGATACCCATTGTAAAACGGCAGACCGATATCCATAAGCACAAGATGCGGATCAAATGATGCAAATTCTGACATTACAGCATCAAATTTCTGCACCACATGCACATCATAATCCCATTTTTCCAAATGTCTTCTGACAAGCTTTGCTATGGTCTCGTCATCCTCAACCAAAAATATTCTATACATTATTTTCCGCTTTCTTCCATGATAATCTCAGCCGCATTGATGATGAGCTGTGATGCCTTCATACGAAGTAAATCCGGCTTGAGCTGTGCCTTTGGGAGCACCTGCTTTACAACGTCAACAGGCTGACCATACTTCTGTGAAATAAGCTCATACTGCTCATCCATCTCCTCGTCAGATACAGTGATATTTTCCACTCTGATGATTTCATCGAGAACAGCCTCAAGCTTTACCTGCTTCTGTGCAACCGGCTTGAGTTCATCCTTTAAGCTATCCATAGTCTTGCCTGTCATCTGAAGATACTGCTCCATAGCCACACCCTGCTGTGCAAATGATGCTGCCATCTGCTGAAGCTGCATATTTACCGCTGTCTCTACTGCCTGTGGCGAAACAAGGCATGAGCTGCTCTCAAGAATCTGGTCATAGAGCTTTTCTCTTGCCGCATCAGCCTTTCTTGCCTCTACCTGGTACTCAAGATACTCGTTGATATATTTCTTTAAATCCTCCACTGACTGTACCTCAGGGAAATTGAGAGATGCTGCAAACTCATCGTTCAGCTCTGCTTCCTTCTCATTGTAAATCTCGTGCAGCTTAACCTTGAAAACAACCGCTTTGCCTGCAAGCTCCGGCGCATGATACTGCTCAGGGAATGAGAGATTGATGTCTCTGTCCTCACCGATTTCCATGCCTACAAGCTGCTCCTCAAAGCCCGGAATAAAAGAGCCTGAACCGATTCCCAGAGGATATTTCTCAGCCTTTCCGCCCTCAAACGCAACTCCGTCCTTAAAGCCCTCGTAGTCGATTACTGCCGTGTCGCCCATCGCTAACGGGCCTGTTTTCTGCTCTCTGACAGGATTTCCTGAAAGAAGTGTCGCTATCTGTGAATTAACATCCTCCTCTGTATATGCAATATAAGGGATGTTTGCCTTTAATCCTTTGTAATTTCCTAATACGATGTCCATGATTATACCTTTCTTTTATGTGTATTTATATCTGCTTAACGAAGCTGTTATATGCAAATAGTATACACTAGTTACCAAATAAAGCCAATAAAAACTAATTGCCTGCTTTAAAAAGGATTGTAAGGCTGTGATACGTGAAAATGGTTCTAATCTTACGCAATCAGGCTATTAATAGCCTTCAATTCATACAATGTAAATGGATCAATATCTATACAATCACTTTCATCCATTTTTCCGGAAATATCCCATGCAAGCGTTCCATTCATTACCGTACATGTATTTTTAAAATTTTCAATATTTCTCAAAGGCTCAAAAATTGAAGATTTAAGATCCTGTGTTGTATCATAATCAACTATTTTACCATCATCAAAGAAAACCTGTACATGATAATTATCTAAAGGTATTACCTGTACAACTGTAGGAAAATATTCATTCATATATTTCACCTCTCATTATATAAGTGGATTAATTTTGTTCAACGGCTTCATGTCCTTGGCCAATTCCCAATTCTGCATTAATTCATCCTGATGAATCGTACACCAGGCCAATATCAATCGTAATTGTTTATTCGGCAAAGAGCCTCTTATTACTTGTATATTATTAATATCTACTAATGCTTTATGTCCATTATATTGCATGAAAATGTGGTGGCATATGGTCATTATAATACATAGTGACTCTAATCCCATAAAATAATGATATCTCAGGCATATTTTACCCTCTTTCTATAGAAACAAATCCGCAATATTACATCAATAGTATAGCGGATTTACATCCAAAACACAAATTACAAATTATCCTTTTATTTCCTGTATTCTAAATGTTTATGTACTACGACCAATATTACAATTCAATCAGGAAAAGAAATGCCAGTCCATAATAGGTCACAACTGCCACCAGATCATTCACTGTAGTGATAAGAGGACCTGACGCAACCGCCGGGTCAATCTTTATCTTGTGGAAAAACATCGGAATCACTGTGCCCACAAGGCTTGAAATTGCCATTGCCACAAGCAGTGAAACTCCTACACAGCCTGATACCGCAAATGCTCCAAGCCATGTGTAGCCCTTGAACAGATGCACATATATTCCAAGAAATACAAGTGCCATTATTCCAAGCAAGCCACCATTTACAAGGCCTATTCTTACCTCTTTTACTACAAGCAAAAGCTTCTGCTTACCGCTTAGATTCTCGTCCATGAGCACTCTGATTGTGACAGCCAGTGACTGTGTTCCTACGTTTCCTGCCATGTCAAGCACCAGCGACTGGAAGCAGATGACTATCGGCAAAGCCGCTACCACATTCTCAAATATTCCGACTACGGAAGACACTATCATTCCCAAAAAAAGCAGGATGATAAGCCATGGCATTCTCTTTTTCATGCTCTGCAGTGTGGTCTCCTTCAGATCCTCCTCTGCGGTCAGTCCGGCGAGCTTTGCATAGTCCTCACCCATCTCATTGTCTACCATCTCTACAATATCATCAGATGTGATGACACCGAGGATATGCTTATCCTTTGAGAGCACCGGAATTGAATCCTCAGCGTAGTCCTTGATTGTGTCGATACAATCATCGATTTTCTCATGGTCTAGCACATATGGATATGAATGGGCTATAATGCTTTCCAGATTCATGCCCTCCCTGGCTGTGATTAAATCCTTTAAATCAATAGCTCCCGCAAAGCATTCATCTGAATCAACCACATATATAGTCATGATATTGTCGTTTTCGCCCGCCTGCCTTACTAGCTGGCTCATCGCCTGCTTCACTGTCAGACCGCTCGGAATACAGATGTAGTTGGTTGTCATATAGCTGCCGATTTCATCATCGTCATATGACAGAAGCATCCTGACATCCTTTTCCGCTTCCTCATCCAGATGCTCTACAATCTCCTTCTTGTCCTCATCCTCCAGATTTTCAAGCAAATCGACAGCATCATCCGAATCCATCAGCGATACTACCCTGGCAGCCTGCTCCACAGACAGCTCATCAAAATATGCCTGCGGCTCATCAAGATATGCAAAAATCTCAGCTGTCCGCTGTGTTCCAAGGAGCCTGTAAAGACGTTTGCGCTCCTTCTCGTTCATTCCTGCAAGCATATCAGCAATATCATTCTCATGATAATCTGACAAAACCTCCAGAATTTCCTTATCCGTTTTGTGGCTTCTCAATAGAACAAGAAGCTCTTCGTATTTCTTTGTATTCATCTCCATTTCTCTCCTTTCTCATTTCCGATAGCATTTTCCACATAAAATAAACATATGTGGTTCTCCAAAATCCCGGGATTTTGGAGCATAAAAATCATTCCATGATAGAAAGGACGAAACCCGTGCACTCCATAAATTTGCGCACGAAAAAAGCACCTAACGGTGCCCTGATATATAAACAAGTATGCATTTGTGCACAGCAAAATACAGCACGGCGTAAGCCGATATTCCTTAATATGCCTACACTGTACCTCTAAAAACTGTCCTGTGATGAATCCTTCCACGGACAGAATCCACTATGCCTGCCAATACAATACTCACTTGTATATCAGCACCGATGTCGTTCTTACTTCGCCCAAGACCATCACTACTGTCCATGAAATTCACCTCCATACTTAGATTCTTAATTTCTACAATTAAAGTATTAAATTCGGTATACATCACCGGACCGCAGATATCTGTCACGTCGGTAAATCCTACCAAACTCTTAACCGTAGAAATTGTATCATCAATATGCACAATTTTCAACCCATTAATTACATCTTAAGAAACACCATACCTACATTTTACAAGCACGAAGCGTAAGCACCGGACGAAGACCGGTGCACACACGCGACCTGCTCACACGCGACAATTTTGTCACAACGTAAGGGGCGTAGGTCCCGGGTCTCGGTGTGGAGCGGCGGCATGTGCTCTCGCGTGAGCGCATAGCGAAGCTGCCTAGATACTGTAGAAATTATGCCCATGAAACGCAGAAATGCCCCGCCAAGGACGGCGGGGCAAGGATTATATGCGCCATGGACGGCGCATATAATCCGGTTTCGTCAATCATAGAAACCCTAAAAGCATAATTTCGTACAGAATCTTGGCAGCGAAGCGTAGCGAACGCAAGAGTACATGCCGCCACTCCACACTGGGACCTGGGAACGCCCCGTCCACCCAAGAAAAAATTCATTAAAATCTACTGGTTCTCTGTTGGTTCATCTGTCTCCGACTCACTGTCGTGCTCCACTGCAGGATCCACATATGTATACGTATTCTCAGACTTTCTGAAAATAGTATCACTAGATCCAACCTGGCACACAGTTATCTCATCACCATCACTGATGTCTTCCTTATTAATAGCAAGCACACCTGCTGAGAGATAAGTCGAAGCCACCTTGGAGTCGTTGATATAAACCTTACTCCAGTTGGTAAAGTTGTGACCGTAAATATATACTGTATCACCGGTCGATGAATCAGACACATTTGTGATGTCCACCTTGTCAATTCCCATGACAAGATCTGAAGCCGGATATAAATCTGTGCCGTTGTAGCAGTAGCGCTTTCCATAAAGGATATCGTACTGTAACAGGTCAAGTCCATCCTGATATGATGCCTCATCTGTACTGTTCATCTGAGTCTGATGATAGTTCATGATAGTTCCCTCATGGATACCTACAGTGTCTGTAGTCTGGGCAAGAAGCTGGTAAGCATAAAGGTCAGCATCCTCCTTTGGCAGTCCCATGTTGTTCCATGTGATGTACTTTGTCTTGTAGATATCACCTGATTTCATATCAGAATTCTGAAGTCCCATTGTAGGGAGGTGATCGCCAAACATAACAACGATGGTGTCCTCATCTCTCTTAGAAAGCTCATCTGTGAGCTCCTTGATGAAGCGGTCAGCCTCGTTGAGCTGGTTTACATAATATGTCCAGGCATTTTTCATGCCCTCGTCCTCAACACCTGATACGGTGTATGTAGGATTTTCAATAACAGGCTCCTTTGGATAGTCACCGTGAGTGCCAACTGTGATGATATAAGTAAAATCAGACTGATTTGGTGTAGCATCAAAGGTCTTCATAGTCTCGCTGACGAGAATATCATCTGTAGGCCAGCTTCCGTTTGGAGTGTACTCTGTGATATTCATGAGCTCCTTGCTTGTAAAGGTATCAAAACCCATCTGAGAAAATGCATTGGTACGGCTGTAGAAATTACCACCGTTGTTGTGCACTACATGTGTTGCATATCCAATCTTAGATAAATCAGAGGCAATGCTCTCGCAATCTGTCTGCTTTAAGATAGTCTTGTATGGATACTCTCCTGTACCGAAATACTGCATGCTGAGTCCTGTAAGCATCTCAAACTCTGTGTTAGCAGTTCCTGCTCCGACTACAGGTACATTCAGATATCCGCTTGAATAGTTTTTCTCAAGCTCATGGAATGTAGGAATAGGATCCTCATTCACCTGAAGAAAATTAATCTCGTCCGGGTCACAGAATGACTCTAGAAGCACACAGATGATGTTTGGACCGGTCTTTCCGTCCACTGTAGTGATCTGCTTCTGAGAATTGACCTTCTGCTCTACATCTTCCACATTCTGCTTATTGTAGTCCTCCGGCTTTTTCATTCCACGGTCCACTACAGTAGATGAGAATGAATATACAAATCCATAATCATCATAGCCCTGGGCGATATTTGAATAGTAGCTGGCAACTACATTGGTATTCTGTGCCACATTGGTTGTGACAGGGATTGCCACGAAAAGCAGTGCTAAAAATGCCACTGAAACACCTGCATAACGGATTTTTCCTGTATATTTAGGTCCCTTGATAAAAAGTGCCACAAGAAACAGTGCAAATGTACCAAGTCCAAACACAACTATTGTAGCCTGCTGTGCTGTGAAATAGCTGGTATTGTTCATGGCTAAAAGCTCCGGAATACACTTTAAATCAGTATAACCAAACGGTGTGACACGGTTTGAAAGCACACAGCCGTTGATGATTCCGAGAATAGTCCAAAAGCCTGTAATTATTACCCTTGCAAAAGCCCTGCGCCTGAACAGATACACAAGTGAAAATGATACAAACACTAAAAATGAGTTGTACATGAACGCAAGTGTATGTGCATCTACGAACTTACATGCAGAGATAAAGCTCCTGCGCGAGATAATCTCCACTATAAATACGATAGCCATAGCTATGATTGCATGGAATAAAAGCGAATATTTATTTAAAAAATCAATTCTGCGATAATATTTTTCTGAATGAATCTTGTCTTTCTTTACAAAGAGCTTTTGTTTAATGACATTCAATACATCAAATATTTTCTTCATATTTTCCTCCTATTTGCCTTTCTTTTACCTTCTCTTTACTACATGATAATATAGACAAAAATATGCACAAAAACAAGGGCATTTTTTTATAAAAATTGACGTTAAAATTATTGTTTTTGGGTAAATATTGATAATAAAATTAACTCTTTTTCCCTATTTTGGTTGTTTTCGTAAATTTTGAGTATAAAAACTATTGTTTAATCCGTGGGTAATATGATTATGAAGCCAATGGATTGAAATGTAAATAGGGAAATCGCATATTTAAAGAAAGTTTAATATTTAATAGTGCGGGGCGAATGCCACGGATTCAGGTGCCGCAGACCACACCCCCAGCAGCTACGCTATGCGATTAAGATTCTGTACGAATTATGCTTAAAGGTTTTCTATTAAATACAGGCATATATACCGCACCCGGCGGATATATATGCCTGCTTCATAAAGAAATATTGTAACTATATAGATACTGAACAGTTACAAAATATTTAAATGCGCTCAAGTACTTCTGTTGCTTTTGCGAGGTGATCGTTTTCTATGCTGTAGAAATCACCCTTATCGGCGATAGCTGCATATGATGTATCAAGCGGCAACTTGCCAAGTACCGGTACTGAAAGCTCTTTGGCAATCTCGTCTATATGGCTCTCTCCGAAAAGCTTTATCTCCTTGCCACAGTCAGGGCATTTGAGATAGCTGAAGTTTTCTACCACACCAAGCACTGTGATATGCATTGCCTCTGCCATGTTGTAGGCCTTTTTGACAATCATATTGACAAGCTCCTGTGGTGATGTGACGATTACGATTCCATCTACCGGGAGGGACTGGAATACGGTGAGAGGTACATCTCCTGTTCCCGGTGGCATATCAACGAATAGATAGTCTATATCGCCCCATGCTGTCTCGTTCCAGAACTGTTTTACTACTCCGGCAATGACTGGGCCTCTCCAGATAACCGGATCCTCCTCGTTGTCCATTAGCAGATTTACTGAGATGAGCTTGATGCCCTCTTTTGTCTCATACGGATGCATCAGGCCGTTTTCGTCTCCGAGTATCTGGTCATGTGCGCCAAACATCTTTGGTATTGACGGTCCTGTGATATCGGCATCAAGGATACCTACCTTGTAGCCCTTCTTTGCCATGTTTACTGCCAGTGAGGATGTGACGAATGATTTTCCCACTCCGCCCTTTCCGCTGACAACTCCTATTACATGCTTGATGTTTGAAAATTTATTCTGCTCTACGAGGAAGCTCTGTGGTCCGCCATTATGTGAAGGACAGCCCTCGCAGCTTGATTTTGTGCAGCTTCCCGCGCTGCTACAGCTACTGTTTTCCGGCATTTTTATCTCCTTTTCCTATGAGAAAGCAATTGTTGTATTTCACAAAATATATTTGTGATCGCGATTACTTCTCCTATCCTGTGTTTATTTATGTGTTTATCGTTCATATTTCATACGACATCTATATAATGTAGTATAACACGTATGCAGTATTTTTTATGCTTTTTTTCAAAAACACCCCTATTCCCACCTGTTTAATCGTATTTATTTCGTGACTGTTTCCCGGAAATTCAGCCAGCTTTTCATGTTTTGTCACTACATATCCGTAATCGTGCTACGTTTTCCCTTTTTATTATATGGATATTCACGCAGCTTTATAACATAATCGAGCTTCTTGTCATAAATGATTGTCAAGGAGTTAATTAAGGTTAATTAATGTAAATTAGTGAATTTTTAGAATAGCATTGCTAATCTCTCCAAATACTACTATAATTATAATTAATTCATATGAGGAGAATAACAGATGTGTCTTACAATTGATGAACTTAGAGGTTTGTGTACTCCCGACAATATTTATTTAACACTGCATGCGTCAAAAAGACTTGAGCAACGTGGTATCCTCATTGACGATGTCATATCATGTATCATGACCGGTGAAATAATTGAGGAATACCCTAATGACTATCCATATCCCAGTTGCTTAACACTTGGAAATCTGAATACAAAATGTCCATTACATGTTGTAGTCGGTTCCAATCACGAACAGCTCTGGATTATCACCGCATACTACCCGTCTTCAGACAAATGGGAGTCCGATTTAAAAACAAGAAAGGAGAATTGATATTATGAAATGCTTCCTGTGCAAAGGTGATACTGTCAAAAGTACCACAACTTATATGACTGCATATAAAAACTGTTATATTATTATAAAAAATGTTCCATGCCAAAAATGTTCACAGTGTGGTGAAGAGTTTATTAATGGCTCCACAATGCAAAAAATCGAGTCCATTATATCAAAACTAAAATCCATGCTACCAGAAATAACTGTAATTGACTTTCAAAATGCAGCCTAAATTTCACATAATAAATGCCGGATGAAATATCATATTTCTATCCGGCATTTTCATTTATAACCTCATTATTCTTTTGCTTTAAACTTCATCTTCAATTAAATTTTCTCCCATTTTCAACAACAAAAACCGCCACCAGCGAGCTTACCAGCAGAAACATCGGATACAACAGATACGGCAGTATATTAAAGGCTGACACATCATGCCCCAGCTCGTGTACTGCCGATATAGCCACTAGCATCTGCGCTCCATATGGTATCATCCCCTGAAAAATGCACGAAAATGTATCCAGTATAGACGCTGTTTTTTACGTGGGGTTATATCATATTTCTGAGCCATTTCCTTTGCTATCGGATTTGCCATAACTATAGCAACTGTGTTGTTGGCAGTGGCAATATCGATAAGTCCTACCAGAAGTCCCATACCGAGCAGTCCACCTCTTTTGCCCTTGAATGTCCTGTAAATACCCGAAAGCAGGGCATCAAAGCCACCATATTCACGAATCAGGGCACACATCGCTGCCACCAGCATCGCAACCATACAGGTTTCAAACATTCCTGACGCTCCACTTCCCATATTGGTAAGCAGATCGTATGGTGCTGTATTTCCTGTTGCGAGCATTATGACCGTTCCCGATATGATTCCTATTATAAGCACTACAAATACATTTATTCCGGCAATTCCACCGATCAGCACAAGAATATACGGCACTATCTGTAACAGATGATATTCCTGCGATACAGCGCCCGCGATATCTGTCCTGAATGACAGAATTGCTATAACAACCAGCGTCATTACTGCCGCCGGAAGTGCAATGAAAAAATTCTCCCTGAATTTGTCCTTCATCTGACAACCCTGTCCGTTACATGCGGCAATGGTCGTATCTGATATAAAGGAAAGGTTGTCTCCGAACATCGCGCCACCCATTACGGAGCCTATACAAAGCGGCAGACCAAAGCCCGATGCATCCGATACTGCTGCCGCTATCGGCACAATCAGTGTTATGGTTCCAACCGATGTTCCCATCGCAATAGACACAAAGCATGCCACAACAAAAAGCACCATCACCGCGAACCTTGCCGGTATCAGTGACAGCATAAAATATGCCACGCTCTCCGCACTACTTCGACCTACTACACCCACGAATGCTCCCGCGGTAAGGAAAATGAGCAGCATTGTTATGATATTTTTGTCAGCCAGTCCCTGTGCCATTATCTCTAGCTTTTGGTCGAATTTCACACTACGATTCTGCAGACATGCCACCAGTATTGCCACGAGGAATGCTATTATGATGGGCACATTATAAAACCCCATCGGAATTTTCATTACATATTCAAAAAGTATTCCCAATCCCAGATACAGTACGAGAAATACTGCTATTGGTAACAGGGCTATTGGATTTTGTTTTTTCACGTTTATATGTTTCCTTAACATTTTTTTAGCAATTTTCATCATAAGTAATCATCATTAGTATGTCAATAATAATATGCTATTTATTATAATTTTATGTAACTGTTCAGTACCTTCACAGTTGTGAGCCGCAAGCGTTTCGCACTGAGTTAAAAGGATAGCACGATGTAAATATAAAAAACAGGCTGGGGTTGGGAGCTGTTTTGGGGATTATAGTGATTTCAGCTACTTTTTCCCGGGTCTTTTCCGGATGTTTTGCTGGGTTTTGGGTGCTGTTTTAGCGATTTCTGCAGTTTCAGCTACTTTTTCCTGGGTCTTTTCCGGATGTTTTGCTGGGTTTTGGGTGCTGTTTTAGGGATTTCTGCAGTTTCAGCTACTTTTTCACAGATTTTTCCGGCTTTTGGGCTGGGTTTTGGGTTGGTGCTAGAATATAACCATAAAAAAAAAAGCCAAACATGCTATTAAGATATGGCATTCATTGATTAACCAAATACATCAAATTATGCATCAAATTGATGCTCATATGAACTGCTATCCCAAAAACAGCATTTCCTCTTTTTATATAAACCAGACAAAACGCAATTCTGGCTAATACATATTGTATTGATTGCAGACATAAGATTCCATAAATAGTTTGCTATCAGATACGCATCCGAATAACTCGTTTCTTCAAAAACTGATTGTATAACAGGCAATAAAATACATTTTTTCATCTCTTTTGCGCCTTTCATGTCAGATGAAATCAATCAACGAATCTAAATTCCAAACAGCACGGATCTTTCTTCATTTTCCAATTCTATCTCTGACAAGAAAGAATATCAGACATTTGTCATACTATTTCTTCCTTAACCCATATCGACTATAACCTATATATATTAAAGGCAACAGTACAATAAATAATAAGATGTACAGAAACATCAATAACGAAATCTGACGAAATACAAACGAACCAATCTGAAAAAGAATCGGCGTCCTCACTGCATTAAAAATATTAGTCAATACAGTTGGCAGCAAATTGAAAAAAGCATCAAATGCCGGTAATACTCTTGCGATAAACGGCATCATACAAAGCAGGAAAAACGGGATACAAACCGCCAGATTCGGTGTATGCATCTTAACTGTCACCAGCATAGTCAACGCAGCACAAAACATTGTCACGATATACCCGCCCACAAGTATCAGCAAATAATATTCTCCATATGTCATAACATAAATACTGTATGGATCATCAATCTGATACGGCGTGAAAAATCCGCTTGTTCCCATTACTGCAAATGAGATAAGAGACAATACCCCCACTCCGATCCAATAGGTAACCGTTGATACGAAGATTCCTGCAATAATCTTGTTTTTGATTGCCTTCGTTCTTCCATATTTAGTGGCAAAAAAAACATCCTCTGTTCCCGGGCGGAACTCTCCGGAAAATATACCAGCTACCAAAAAACCTATGATCACTGCCATTAACAGTACATAAGTTTGTGCGTACATTGTCATCGTAGTCCAGGAATCTTTTGCTTCGAACATAAAAGGTATTTCTATCTTTTTATAAACGCTTTCCAGATAACTTCTCTTTTCAGGTGTGGTTCCGTACTCTTCTGCCATTTTCTTCATATTGTCCTGATAGATTGTATAGATATTCTGTAATTGTTCATCTGAGAGCTGATATACTACACTTTCATTCCATTCTGAATCTGGAGTCATTATGCCAATTACAAAACTATAAATATCGTAATATGACTGTACTGTTTTACCATATTCTGTATTTGGTATTTCATCCGGATATTTGGCAGATATCGTCTTGTAATCATTTATTACTTCGGAAATTTTCTCCGCTGTAAGTTCCCCTTTCCATTGATTGATATTTTCAGCCAGAAGCCGTCCCGCGTCAATACCTGTGTGGCTCTGTCCGTCTGCATCCGTATAGCTCATACTCCCAATTGCCATACCTGAATAAATAATCGTCACCACAAGTACTGCCGCAAGCAGAACCTGATTAACCCGCTTAGAAAAGATCTTTTTCAACTCATATTTGAACATCATCTTTATCACCTGCCTTTTCTCCAAAATACAGAAGAAATGCATCCTCCAGTGTTGTCTCCACCTGTACTGCATTTCCGGTCGGTGGCATCTTTGAAAGGACTCTCAACTCTACTCCATCAGAAACTGTCCTTACATTTCCAGTCAGATATTTCTTCATATAATTATTCAGTTCCCTTTTAGGAACAGTACAATTCCATACTGACATATCCATAGACAAAATAATCTCATCCGATGTTCCTGTATAGAAAAATTTTCCTTCTTTCATCAATATGATTTCATTTGCCACGTATTCAACATCTGACACAATATGCGTAGACAGCAGGACAAGGCGGTCTTCCGACAATTCACTGACCAGATTTCGGAACCGGATTCTCTCATTCGGATCAAGACCGGCGGTTGGCTCATCCAATACTAATATCCGCGGATCATTCAACATCGCCTGAGCAATTCCGACTCTCCGGATCATTCCCCCTGATAAAGTGCGCATCTTTTTTTTTCGCTTTTCAGCCATCCCGACCTGCTCTAGCAGTTTTAAAGCCCTTTTCTTTGCCACGATGGGCCGGAGTCCTTTGATGGATGCAATATACAGCATGTAGTCATACACCGAAAGATCAGGATAAAACCCGTAATTCTGCGGCAGATAACCGAGTATCCCTCTATAAGATGCTCCCAAACTGAAGATATCCTTTCCATTCCACAAGATTTCTCCGCTTGTCGGATTTATCGCTGTACACAGCATCCGCATCAAAGTGGTTTTCCCCGCTCCGTTTACTCCCAATAACCCATATACACCTTTCTCCATAGAATGTGTTACGTGATCTACTGCATGTACATCTCCATAAGCTTTTGTTACATTTTTAAATTGCAGTTCCACTCGACTTCACCTCCCAGTTTATTTCGCAGTTACATTGCGATTTGTGAACACAAAAGATCAGATAACCAAACGATATGATCAGCAAGCTCCCCCAGATTGGCATCGAAATCCTCTGATAAATAGAATCTGTGGACACAATCAGCGTCCAAATCAGTATGCAGGATATACTTAGAAAAACAGCAATATGCTCCATATCATTCCATTTGCTATACAATAGTCGGAAACAGATACAACAGGAAACATTAAGCGGCACTAGAAAATCTATGATGATCCGGTATGCCGAAATCTGTAGTGTATAAACTGAAATACTGAAAAAAAAGCTGTAGTCATAACTAGATCCACTGCTGCAAATAGCAATGTCCTTGCAGCACAGATCTGGCGCAGTGAATAGAATGCCGTTTTTTCGATCTCGACTGCAGAAAATCTCCGGTTCTTCCAGATTTCAGGTACGATCATCACAGAAAACATCACCGACATAGCCCCCAGTGTCCGCTCTGTATTTGCTCCTCCATCTGAGTCCGCCAGCAGAATCCAAAGCAGAAACAGGATTCCTCCCTGCAGGGCCCACCATCTTTTCTTGATAAATTTGAACTGCTCAAATAAAAATTCGAAATATGACGCCCGTCTGTTATCCTGACGGCTCACAATGTCTGAACACCGCTCTTTTACTGTGTCAACAGCCGTTTCCCGTATATATTCCTTCTGTATCAAGGATTTATACTCCTTGATTTTTCTCTGATACTGCTTCATAATTTTTCCACCTCCAACTGTTTTGACAGTAATTCTTTTGCTTTCGAAACACGATATTTTACAAGTGATAATTTTATATGTAATAAATCAGAAATTTCTTTTTGTTTTAACCCCTGAAAGAAAAACAGGATTACAATCTCTTTTATTTCTTCCGGGAGCTGCTCCAGAGCCCTCTCTATATCAATCCGGATTTCTATGTTTTTCGGATTATCCTCTTCTATATCCGGCAACTGGTCTGTCATTATTTCCTTCTTTTTCTTGTAATTATTCTTTATAATCTTCCCTGCTATGCTATACAAATAGCTCTTTGTCTTCTTGATCTCTGCCCCGCTTATTAGTGCTCCGAAGAATCTCTCAAAAGTTTCCTGTACCATATCTTCCGCATATTCCTGATTATGAGTATGTAAATAACAATATTGATAGATAGAAGAATAATACTTTTCAACCAACTGATTACCTGCTTGATTGTCACCGTTTCTGATTTTCTGAACTAATAAAAAATCAGCAATCATCTCATATCACCTCTCTTGTCCTCTATAATAATAAGACAACTTAAGGTGATAAAAAGTTAGTGGAAAATTAATATTCATTTAATTTTTTATAATTTTCACCTCAGTGACTCGATATATTCCTCCAGACACAATCCTTTTCCTGCATTTCTATGGCAGATTCCACCCAAAAGAAATATCTGCTTCTCTTCTAAATAGATTGAAACTATTAATCATTGGAATTTCATCCTGAATCGCTATATACGAAACAGCCCGCAAAAAGGCAGCAAAAAGAGTCCCCCTTTTGCTGCCTGCAAACAATTTTGTTTTCAATTTAATAGTATCAAGCTTGTACTTGACAAAATGAAAAAACATGAGTTCATTCCGACTAATCATCTTACAGTAACATAGTCATATAAATTGGTATATACATAATTCCGTCCTGATATTTTAAATCCTTCGTATAAATAATGAATCTGTGCTCACACTTTAACTGATATTTCTGAAGCAGATAGTCAAATGATTTGTGCGACATATAGTTTGAAGATTTTACTTCAATCGGACATATCTTCTTTTTCTTCACAATCATAAAATCAATTTCATATTTCTTTTCCCTGGTCGTTCCCTCCGGCACGTACAAATATTCATGAAAATACAACTCATGTCCAGCTGCTCTGAGCATCTGTGCTACAATATTTTCAACAATCATTCCCTGATTAATTCCCAGATTGTCTATAATCAGAGCCTTATATAAATCTTCATCTGTACTGTCCCGGTTCTTCATAATCTGTGTAACCAATAGTCCGGTATCACCCATATATAATTTGAAATTGCTTCTGTCCGCAAACAGCTCCAGTGCAACCTCCGGTTTTGTCACATTGATACACTCATTTCCTATCATTGCTTCAGAAATAAAGCTGACCGCATCCATATAATTCTGATAACGCGCATTTTTATCTACCATAGAAAGTTTGAAATGTGAATTTTTATTCTCTAGCTGCTCTGGTATTGTTCGATAAATAACTGACGCTTTTTCCCTGTTTTCTGTATCGTATTTTGCCAGATCCTCTTCGTAAAGGCTCAGAATATTCCGTTTAACAAAATCAATTTGTTCATAACTTTTCCCTGAAACATAAGCATCTACTGCCTGCGGCATCCCACCTACAACCATATAGGTACGAAAGCTTTTCATAATTCTCCGGTGAATCGCATCTCCAAGTGGCTTTCTTTTTTTTTCAAAAGCTTCTCTGATCGTAGGAATTGTAACCTCATCATTGATTGCCCATAAATATTCTTCAAAATCCATCGGATACATCTTAATCCGGTACTCTTCCGAAGGAATCAGTATATCCTTTACATTTTTCCGGATTGAGATTAGCGAGCCTGTCTCAATATATTCATATCGACCATCAGCGACAAGATATTTTATCGCCTGCCGTGCCTGCGGAAACAACTGTACCTCATCGAAAATAATCACGCAGTTCTTCCCTTTTAAACTTTTTCCTTTCAGAAGAAATAAGTTTCTGAAAAAAGTATCCAGATCATTCATGTTCTCGACAAAATTATTTTTTACATCCTGGTTTTCTCTTGCAAAATCAAGAATCATATAGTCATCATATTCCTTTTTTGCAAACTCCTCTACAATGGTACTTTTCCCGATACGTCTAGCCCCTTCAAGCAATACTGCCGATGTTCCTGCTGCCAATGCTTTCCACTCAATCAATTTGGCATAAACTTTTCTTTTAAAAATCATTCAGCATTCCTCATTTCATTTTACTTGGTAGTATTATAGCATATTTCCACCTCAATTCTACCACTTTTCACGAAAATGCAAAATTTTTTCGCCTATTTTTTAACGAAAAGCAGAAATGTTTATACCTGCTTTTTAACGAAAAACAGAAATGTTTATATCAAGTTTTTAACGAAAGCACAAAATGTTTGTTGTTTCATTTCTTAAATGCGTTATTTCCGGTTTATTCGCTCAGAAATTCAGCCACCTTTTCTATCTGCGCACTATTGTACTCCATGTATTCCAGATAATACTTTTTCACGGTCTCATTCTGCACTTCTCTTTTATAGAGCCACTGTCTTGTTTTAGCCTCCGGTGCAAACAGCACTGCCTGATATTGTGGAGAAAATATCTCATCAAGACTGCAGGCTGATTTGTCCAGCACGCAATTGTAGTCCATATTTTTTTCCGCAAAATACCGGTTCAATGCTTCCGCAAACTTTTTTGCTTTTCTCACATGGACAGCATATTCCACCGGATTATACGGCTCTCCTTCTATTACCGGCACCTGCCATACTAAAATACATTTTTTCATCTCTTTGTACTCCTTTCATTTTTGCCAAATTTATATAGATATCTTTTACACGCTTTGTAACCTCATCTGTCTCTTATCATACATACAAAAAACCGCAATAACAAACATCACTATCAGAACAGGAATCTGCAATGCAATGTCTGATAAATGATATGGTCCGCTGTATCGATATCTTTCTTATCTTGATACTCTCTTTTCCAGCTCATGTATGTATGATAACAAATGCTCTTTTCTCTGTGAAACCGTGTCTAGACCAAACAACTCTGATAACCTTACTGCCACGCTCAAGTCCGAATTAATAAAAATATTCCATCCTATTTTCAGCCCGCAAAGAATAAACACCACACCTATAACTTTTATTTCCCAATAATAAAAATTTATGCAGAACCATACTCCTGTCAGTTCAAACAAAACTATCCAAAATATCTTCTTTCTGTTCTGAATCTGTATTTTCTCCAGTTCCTTATACTTTCGAAGATTATACTCTAAAGTATACGCCAAATCATAATCAGGCAGATTTGTATGTGCAATCCTTCCCTCTTCCGTAATAATAGTGGTCCGATTCACTCTATAGTCATGTAACATGACAGCCACACTTACACACAACATAATTCCACCAATCCAAAGCATGTTTTGATACTTTTTGCAATCTACTTCCTGTATACATATGCCCTTTTTCAAGCTGCTAAGTGAAAAATCCGGCACCTGTTCATACCATTCCATAGAAACATCTTTTTCTGGCAACACTTTACCAATTAAATCAACCTTTCCCTCTAACTGTTCTTCCAGATTCTTATCGTATACCTTTACTCTCACATAAGTATTATCCATGTATGGAATATTGTATACATAGTAATCTCCGAAAAATGTCACCTCTACCTCACACTGTCCTGAAGAAACGTCTGAATTGTATTCATCAAGCGGTTTGGACAGATAATCCTTTAATTGGAACTTGACATACTCGCCCGGACGCAAAACTGACTTTTCATAATCCGTGGCATTATCATATTTGAATAATGAAATTCCATTTATCGCAAGTATTATAATACTTATGATTACAAAAATCTCTGCACAAATTGTCCGATAAGATATTGATATGTTTCTTTTCATTGAACATTCCCATAGAATCCTTACTATAAATTTCCATAATGTGAATTAATTATATGATTATGTAATTTTCCCTCACATGCCACCTTAGCACTAGCATTACTTATTAAAAATGGCCAGTACGTTGCTTTAAATATTTTACCACAATAATTACATTTTGCAGAATATGTCGCAAATTCAAATATATAAAAAATACACCAGTTTTATTGTTCATGTATATTCCTCATAATTATCCTTTGATTGTAATGACATCAAACATAAAATTTGATGCCATTACTTTTGTGCATCACCACCCAATTACCAATTAACCAAAAATTCTGTAAATATCGGTACCTACTCCATATCCTATATTGTATAGCATAAGTCCAATTATCCCTATAATTAATATATTTCCATAAGTTTTATGTTCCATATACCAGCTAATGATTTCTTGCATGTAATACACCTCTTAGATTTTTATTTTTTCTGATCCTTAGTATCTTTATAACCGTTATATGCTCCGAGTGCAAAACATCCAAGACACACAAGTACACCACCAACAACAAGCCAAACAGCACCACCGTCAACATCTAAAAGTTCTTCTTCATCCATAACCATAAATTCATTATTCATTTCTATACTCCTTCCTATTTTACCTTGATGTGGCATGTACAAATGCCTTTCCCACAGCATAACCAATTTCATAGCAAACCCATACAGCTGCTACACCTGGTAATATTACCCCTGGATTAAAGCCTCCATCAATACACATCATTTCTTCATTTGAAATTTTCTCAAAAGCATTCATTTTTCTTTTTCCTCGTACTACTTATAAAATACTGTTTTTCCTATGCGCGCTTATAGGATTTATATATAAACCGGAAATCCCAGAATATACCTTATTTATTTTACTAATCCACCAAATTTATCTTGTCCAACACAAAATGCAGCACACTGTCATCATCAACAACAATTTTTGCCTGTGCAGCCATTCCACTTTTCAGATTTCCTTTTTCTCCATCCTTATTCTTTATCTCCATATTTTTACATTCTACTTTTACAACGTAATATGCATTACCAGTATTCTGGTCTACAGTCACATCTTTTGCAATTTCTTTTACTGTTCCTGTAAAATATCCATATTCACTTGACGGATATGAAGCCATTTCAAATTTTACTTCCTGATCCGGTTTTATTTTTGCTATGTCAGAATTTTCCACATACACCTGTGCATAATAACCTGACTGCTCCTTTGGATATATCTGTCCTATGGAATCGCCTTCCTGTATATATGTTCCATTTGAGATTTCATTATTTGTGTAAAAATACCCTGATGTTCCTGCCTTTATGGTACAGTTATTATTTTTTATATCATAATCTTTTAAATAAGCCTCATACTCCTGCTTCTTATCCTCATAAGTAAGAATTTCAGCCGACACATTTCCTTTTTCCGTAAGAATCTTTATATCTGACTCATCTGTATTATTAGAATTTTCTGTCTGCTTCTTTTGAAGTTCTACAGAGGATATATTAGATTTAAGGCTTTCTATCTGTTCATTTGCAGTTTCTATCTGCTGTTCTATTGTTGAAATCTCATTAGACTCAAGATTAGACAATGCCTGATTTTTTTCTGTATCCACCTCTGCCAGTTGTGATGAATCCATTGTGGTTTCATCCTTTTTATTGTCATATTGAAGTGCTGTATAATCATATGATGAAATATAACTTTTTACTATTGAATAGTAATATGTATCGTTTTGATCGAATGTGTTATTACGAGATACGATACATTGCTTTACATCTTTAAGTTTATTAATTTTTTCATTATACTTATCAATAGAATCATTGATAACTGTAATATTTTCATCGTATACCTCCCCAGTTTTATTCTTTTCCTTTCCTGCATCAATTGAAGTATTTAATAATTCTTTCCTGTCTTTAAATTCTGAATAATACTGGTTATCAGACATTGCATCAAATTCAGAATTATCTCCGTCAAGACTCTTCTGATATGCATTTAGTATGTCAAGACGCTGCTGTACACTATCAAGTTTACTCTTATAATCTTCGATAGTACTTCCAAGGTTTTCAATATCTACCTCATACAGTTCGTCTCCCTCATTCACATACTGTCCGTCCTTTACCGACATTTTAGTTATCTTTCCTGTAACTGCACAGCTTACTGCTGTGCTGTCATCGTCACCTCTAAACACACTGTCGGCTTTTACAACTATATCCATTCTGAAAAGATACATCCAGAACAGGGCTATTGCCAGAATTGCACATATTATATATATGGTGTACGGCACAAATCTGTTTGGCTTAGAATCATATACTTCCGTACTGTCACTTATATCCTTTAAATCCACAATTATAGGTTTCATAATTTTCCTCTTTTCATAATCGAAGTTATGCGGTTGCTTTAACATCCACAGTATCAAGAGACTGCTGTTTTACAAGCTGTGCATATTTGCCGCCCTTTGCTACCAGCTCTGTATGATTGCCACTTTCTATAATCTTTCCATCTTCCAGCACATATATCTTATCGCAATTTTTTATGGTGCTGAGTCTGTGTGCTATAAAGATAGTTGTAACATCTTTTGAAAATTCACTTATTGTCTTATCAAGTGCCCTTTCTGTAATAGCATCAAGATTACTCGTAGCCTCGTCCAGTATCAATATATCCGGTTTTTTAAGCATGGCTCTTGCTATAGCCAACCTTTGCCTTTGACCGCCTGACAGGTTTGCTCCGTTTTCCTCCAGTCTTGTCTCATATCTGAGTGGCAGTTTATTAATAAATTCATGTGCCTGCGCCTTTTTTGATGCCTCGATGATGTCATCCATCGTTGCATCATCCAATCCCAGTGTAAGATTTTCAAATATTGAACCACTAAACAAAAATGTTTCCTGTGGTATATATGCGATTTTGTCTCTAAGTGTCTCAAGCTGTATATCCTCGATATTGTTATCATTTATCAATATATTTCCGGACTCAACCTGATACAGATGTAAGAGGAGCTTTGATAATGTTGTCTTTCCTGAACCACTCTCTCCTACAAAAGCTATCTTTTCACCTTTCTTTATTGTGAAATCTATATCCTCAAGCACCAATTGTCTTGTTCCATATCTGAAATTGACATGTTCAAATTTAATATCTCCGGCAAGACTTTCAGGTGCCATCTTTCTTTGTTCGTTCTCTTTCTTCTCTGCTTCCAGATCTAATATCTCTCCAAGCCTGTCCGCTGCCACTACCGCAGTCTGCATCTGTGGCTGCAGATCTACCAGATTCTTTACAGGATCAAGGAAATATGCCAGCAGTGAATTAAATGTGATAAGTGCACCTATTGTCATGTCTCCGTTTATAACACTAACACCGCCTGCCCACAGGATAACTACACCACCTATGAGTTCTACGAAAGTTTTCAGTGACACTTGTATATTGTTAGCCCATGTGAGATTGAATACACTTCTTAACAGTTTTACAAATTTTATCTCTGTTTCCCTGTTTACTTTTCTCTCCGCATTATAAGCCTTTACAGTCTGTATTCCATTAAGAGACTCGACCATATAAGACGTAAGCTGGGCATTATCTTCCATTTCTTTTCGATTAAGTTTTTCATACCATTTATTAAATCCAAGTACGATTACTGCGTACAGTACGATCATTATGATCGTGATAAAAAATAATTTTGAATTCTGTATGTATAAAATAATTGCTCCGGCAACTGCCATAAGAGTATCTATCATAATGGTAAGTGTTGCGCCTGATATGGCATCTCTTACCTTTCCTGCATCATTAAATCGTGAAATTATCTCTCCGACCTTCCTTGTTCCGAAAAAATTCATCGGAAGTTCCATTACATGCCTGTAATATCCCAATAATAATGCAATATCCAGTTTCTGACTAAGATACAAAAGTAAATGTGATCTGAATGCATTAAGAATTACCCTGAAAAGATTAAGCAGTATCACTCCTATTGATAAAGTCATGAGCGTTTTCTTCAATCCATCTGGAAGAACACTGTCTATTAATATCTGAAAATAGAATGCTGCCAATATTCCAAGCACGGTATATATAAGAGATGCTAAAAAGATCTGAAATATAAGTTTCTTCTGTGGCATGAGCAGATGAAAAAATCTGGAGAAAATTCCTTTTGTCTCATCCTTTTTCTCAAATGTCTCATTCTTAACAAGAAGGATAAGGATACCACTCCACTGATATTTCGGTGGTTTTCCCTCATCATGCACTTCTCCAAAAAACTCCTCCGGGGTAAGTTTTACAATACCTTCTCCCGGATCTGCAATCACAACCGTCTTTTTCGTTATTTTATGAATAACAACATAATGCAGTAATGCTCCATCTACGATAACATGTGCTATACATGGTAATGGAAACTCCGAGAAAAATGCTTCTTTATCTCCCTTTACTCCTTTGGCGCTAAATCCAAGCTGCTCGGCTGCTTTTATAACACCGTATGCATTTGTTCCCTGCTTGTCCGTACCGGCAACTTCACGTATTTTGCTGATACCTATTTTATATCCATTCTGTCTACAGATGGTTGCAAGGCATGCAGCTCCACAGTCGGTTATATCGTGCTGTTTTATACAATAGTATTTCATCATTTATTGTTCCTTTTCGCTATCGCTACTTTCAATATAAATGCCAGAAATATGTTCTGGCATTTATATCAATATCACTTACTTAATCTTTTTTATCAGATTTAGAACCCAATGCTATTCCCAAGGCACAGCCAAATGAAGTTCCAATTGGCAACATCACTATATTGTTTGTTGCAACACTAATTGCTACACCAATTGCCGTTCCTACTGCAACACCCATTGGAAGCCCAACTTTTTATTCATAGCATTGTTCCTTTCTATTTTTTTCTATTTTTTCTACTAACTCCAGTGGCTATGCCGCCTGCAAAACCAGCTGCAACAAGCGTCCAAAATATAGCATCATCTACACCAAATATTCCACCTTCTACATCATATAATTCTTGCATACTTAATCTTTTAAAGTTGTCCATTTTTGTTTCCTTTCTTTAACCAGCAAAATATCCTACAATATGTCCTAATAACCATCCTCCTGCTAGAGCTCCTGTATAAATGAGTATCGGTGCTATTCCTCCATCTACCATCAGTTCATCTTCCTGCGTCATGACGCAAAATTTTTCGTTTACTTCCATTTTAATTCTCCTTATAATAATTTTTCTTTAGGCATTTTATAAATGCCTTAACCCATTGATTTCACAGGGTTTTTGTGATTAATTTATGGCTACTAAATACCATTAGATTTCTTTTAACGCCATTTATCAATTACCTAAATAATTTATATAGGCATAGGTCTAAAAATGTCTATAGCCTTTTTTATAAAATCCAAATAGTTTTTTACGTATTTCTCAATTGAATAGTTTCTTTTTCCACCATCAATCGCACATAACTCTTCACAATTCAAATTTTCAAATTGTAATGCTAATTCCATGATCTTTCTCCCTTCATATAATTCCTATTTTCTCTTTCTGCGCATTGTTGAGAATATATATAAAGCAATTGCTTGCTTCATACCATAATTATCTTGCGGTACAGCAGTACTACACATTCTATACCGACTGTGTTTTATAAAGTAATTTTTGATTTTGTAAATCAGATACTTTACCGGACTTATTAATATAGATTTTTATAATCATAAGTTTTTATTTTTTTCCCATCAATATTCGAATAAGCCATTCTAGATCTATAATCATTGGTGTCATCCCACTATTTCCTCCCTTATTTATCTTTGCATATTCACTATACTCTTTTATACACAAAAAAAGCAATCACTATGGCATGAACGACACTTTTTAGGTATGAACGACATAGTGATTGCTTATTTCTATAACTATTTTCCTATTATTATATATTTATTGTTACAATAAATCTTTCATTTTCCTGAGATATTCTCATATCTCCATCATATTTTTTACAGTCCTCCTTACATTTTCTAACCCAATACCATGATTTTGCTTATCCTCTTTTGTAGTAATAAACTTTTGTTTTTGATTTATAATACTCTCCATATCATAACTATTACTAACCGAGATAAATATTTGTGAATTATAACCGGCTATCTCAAACTCAATTATTCTTTTGTCCTCTTGTATTTTTTTTTCGCATGCCTCTATGGCATTATTTAAGAGATTTGATATTATTGTGCACATATCAAACATATCAATTGCTACATTATCCGATACGCGCCCCTTAAACTGAACCTTTATATTTTTACTTTCCGCTTCCAGGACAAATGGAGCTATTACCGCATCCAATTCCCTGTTTCCGGTGTACTCTACCGGTTTTTTAGATGAAACCTCATTAGTCAGCTGCGATAAATATTTTTTTATTTGTGAATTATCTTCGCTGGTACACATACTATTTAACGCAAGCATATGATTTTTTACATCATGACGGAATTTCCGCAGTTCTTCATATTGCAGAAGCATATGCTCATAGTGCTGCTTTTGTAAAGCCATATGCTCCTTATACATGTCATTTGACTTTTTTATATATGCTTTCTGGCTTAAAACAACAATCTGCATAAGTGTTACCACAACAAGTGTACAGCAAGCCATTACTGCAAACACCCCATAAATTTGCAAATCTTCATACTCTTCCAATTCTGAAAAAATCTGAATTGATCCTACTAATATCAATGAACTGATGGTAACTAAATACAAAATTATGTAATGTTTTAGATCTAAAACCACTTCTTCCTGATCATTTTTTCTTCGTTTTATTACATATATTAGCGCCCAGACACCTATACTCAATATCTGACATAAAATCGTTAAAGCCGGAGATTCCTTAACATAGTATTGAGAAATTCCAATTTTTATAGATATAATAAAGGAAAACAAAATTCCAAATATGGAGCTTGCTATAACTACGAACGGGTACAAAATCAGATTTTGAATTTCAAATGGCTCTATTATAAAAACAGGCAACATGACCATTATAAATATGGATGCTCCCATTACATATTGTAGATTATTATTTACATATACAATACTACCTGTAATTACCACCGCAATAATATATATCATCCATCTGACAGCTTTATTGGTAATTCCTCTGCTCAGTACAGTACGATATGCTAATGAATAAAGTACAGTCTCTGTTATAAAATATACTATCAAATACAATATATCCCTTATCACATTCTTCGCCTCGCCATTCTTTCACCATACTCATGATATAACCTTTTTACGGTTTCTTTATAGCTTCTACCAATCGGAATTTCAATATCCATATCTCTTATAGATAATTTTCCATTTCTAAGTGTGGCATATTCAAGATTAACCATATATGATTTATGAACACGTATCACAGAACTGTCCTCAAGCCGTTTCTCAATCTCAGATATATTTATTCCTACAAAGTTCTGCCCATTTGTATAAATATAAGAGTATTTTCCCTGTGCCTCTATATATCTTATGTCCTCCGCATAGATTACTATGTTTTGACCTCTTTCTGACAAATACGAAATGCCTATATTCTCACATTTCTCTATCAATACCTTTTCCAACACTGCTTTCACATCCATATATCCAGCCGGCTTCCTGATAAAATCTATAGTCTTGATTCCAAAGGATTCTATCATCTTCTCATCATGACTCGACACAAATGCTATCCGCCAGATTTTGTCCAGTTTCAGTACTCGTTCCTTTAGTTTAATTCCGCTGAGACCATCCATCTCTATATCCAGAAAAAGTATATCTATTTTTTGGTTTTCCTCATCATCACAATATTCGAGAACCTCTTCTGCGTTTTTATACATTTTATATTCAAATGCATCCGTATTGTTTTCATAATATTTCTGACATAATTGCAGCATATGCTGCCTTGCTTCCGCTGAGTCATCACATATTCCTATTCGTAACATATACTTTACCCTCTTTTATCTTATTGTGCACCGTTTCTTTATCCCAACAGCCACCGGCGAAGCTCGTATATATCCCTTACAATATCATATATTTATGTAATTGTCGCGGTCTACCTCTATCACGGTATAGTAATTCTTTCCAAGCTTTTTCCTGACATTTTCCTGTATTGCATTGCATATATCATCATCTGAGGTGATATAGCCGAATGGAACTGCAATGTCAAAAACCAGATTCGTATGTGTATCACCTCTGATAATACGGAAATCGTGCATATTTATGTGCGAATCAAGCCCTTTTATCACGGAGAGCACCTCGGCCTTCAGTCCGGCTACCTCCTCGTCCTCTATCGCTACCGGGTCCATGTGGATGGTCACTATACACCCCAGCTCCCTTCGTATCCTGCGCTCCAGATTATCGATTATATCGTGCAGCTCGACCATATCTCCGTCCTCCGGCACCTCTGCATGAAACGATACTATCCTATGTCCCGGTCCATAATCATGCACCATAAGGTCATGCATACCGAGTATGTTTTTGTCAAAGTCCAGTACCATCTCCTTGAGTCTGTCGACAAACTCCGGCTCCGGCTTTGCTCCAAGCAGCGGGTCTATCGCCTCTCTGGCTGACGATATTCCTGAATAGAATATAAACAATGACACAAATACACCGCCTATTCCATCCAGATTGAGTCTTGAAAAGTGCGCTATGAGTGTGGCTGCAAGTACTACAGATGTAGCGATACAGTCTGACAGACTGTCCCTGCCTGTCGCTTCGAGTGTTGATGAATCAAGCTTTTTTGAAAAATAGAAATTGTATACCGCCATGACGCATTTTACTGCTATTGATGCCAGTAGTATCGCTACAATAAGCCATGAAAACTCTATGTCCTGCGGCTTTATGATTTTGCCAAAGGAATCCCTGAACAGCTCAAAGCCCATGATGAGTATGATTGCTGCAACTGCCAGTGTAGCCACATACTCCATCCTCGCATGTCCGTATGGATGCTCCTCGTCGGCTCTCTGTGCTGCCATCTTGAAGCCCGCTATCGTGATGATTGATGAGCCTGCATCTGACAGGTTGTTGAATGCATCCGCAGTGATTGAGATTGCACCGCTAAGCATTCCTGCAAATAGCTTGCCGGCAAAGAGTATGAGGTTTAAAAATATACCGACTATACCGCACAGCATGCCATATTTATTTCGTTTTTCGATGTCTGTTTCTGTCTTTGGCATTTACTTTACCTCTATTTTTATTTTATATCCTGATTTACAGCTTATTTCACCGCTCCGAATCTGTCGAACGGGTAATATCTGAATATCGCTTTTGCAAGTATATCGTTCTTAGACACATATGTGTGCTCCCAGACTCTTGCGTCTGATGAGCCATTTCTGTTGTCACCGAGCAGCAGATATGAGTCCTGTGGCACCTTAAACTCGTAAGGTCCAGCATTTACTGTCCACGGATCCTCACCGCTCTGGTTTGACTTGAGATAATCCTCCTCAAGCGCCTCACCGTCTATATACACCTGACCGTCCTCTATGGTGACTGTCTCTCCCGGCAGCCCTATTACACGCTTGATGTATTTCTCAGAAGGCGAATCCGGTGCATTGAATATGACTATATCCCCTCTCTTTGGGTCTGAAAATGTATATGCGAGCCTGAAGCCAAATATGTCATCTCCAATCTGTATGGTATTCTCCATCGAGCCTGACGGAATATTTGCATTTATAATGACATAGTTCTTTATGAGTATTGCCGCTACAATGGCGAATGCGATTGTTAACACCCAGCTTAAGATTTCCTTGACAGGTGATGTTTTTTCCTCCGGCTTTTTTGGCTCCATCTCATCGGTTGTTTTTGTGTCTTCTTCGTTGTTTAAGTCTAATATCTCCATTTTCATGTTCTCCTTATTCATGCTTCAATAAGTGTTTGATAATATATGTCATGGCGGTACAGCCTATGGTGCCATCCACCACTTTATAAAGTCCTTCCTTGTAAAATAAAGACTTGTAAGCCCGTAATCCGCGATTTCCTTGTCTGTAAAGGTCTTTGCTATATACGCATTGATTTCATCCGGGAAGTCTCTCTCGAGGCACCACTGTGCCTGCAGGCTCATTGGCTTTTCCAGCTCATATTGGTGCACGAGCTCGCCTCCAAAATCTATGATACTGTTCCATCTGGATGCATTGCCCAGTATCCTCTGCTTGATATTTTCTATGATTACAGCTCTCGCAATCCTTACCTTTTTGTACTTTTCGGCGCGCTGCAAAAGCATTGCATTGCGGTTGTGGGTATTTATCACCAGCTCCATCGGGTCTGTCAGCTCATTTGACACCAGACAAAATACAGGGTCCAGATCATAATACTCCGGTCTTAGCACGTAGTCGTTTCTAAACGTTGCTGCTGTCTTTGCCACGGTTAGGTCTGCCGATACATCCGTGTATATGATGCCCGGCATGTCACCCATAACATACTCCATCGATGTGATATACGGTGTCATAAACTGCCAGAAGGCTCTGATATTCTGCTCAAATACTATGATATCGTATTTGTCAATAAACTGACCATAATCATAAGGGTAGTTCTCCCTATAGTGTGCAAAAAGTGCCCTCTGCATGAACGCTATCTTTATTTTCCGCCCGATAAAGCCGTTTATTACTGTCCTCACCGGAACCTCTACCTCGCGCTCCTTTATATATACAAGCACCTGTACAGCTCTGCTTACCAGCTCATTTTCCGCCTCGTATTCACATACCAGCCGTTTTCTGCCATCTGACAGATACTGGCCAAGTGTAAGCGGGCTCTGCCCAAAGGCATCTATGATAATTTGTCCTATATACTGGCGGAGCTCTATGAGCTTTTCATCGAAGGCTGCTCCGTCTCTTGATATGCTTATATTTAAAAACCTCTTTTTGATATTGAGCTGATACGAGAAATTGTCTATCCATGATGGTGCAAGCCCCAGTATGTCTGTAGCATCTGACACAAGAACTCCCTGCTGGTACAGCGTGGACTTATGAAAATACCCCTTGTGCTTTGGATGATATATGGCAACATAGCCCTCAAGCAGGCTGTTATCCACTCGTATGATATTCATGCCAACAAGCTCATTCATCGGATAGTTCCACTTTGCCTTTGGCTGTGACAGGCATACCTCCCTCGTATCACACCTGATATTTACAGGTATAGGCAGTGTAAGCATATAGTGCTTTATGGTTTCTACTATAAAGTCCAGATCTATATACGGCGCATATGATGGTTTTACGGGGATAGAGATGCGTGTGCCCGGTGTCTTTTTCTGCGATATGACATACTCTATCTGGCCGCTCTCTCCAAACCACTTTGCCATGACCGGTGCGGTATCCTGCGGATTGCTTATGTTCCAGGCAGTGTTTATTACCTTATCCTTTTTCGACTCGATGAGCACAGCCTTTGAGACTGTAAAGCACGAGCATAGCCCGATGCCATAGTGAGAATACGGCTCATACTTCAGCTGCTGATTGAAGAAATCTGTGCTTGTATAATAGCTTGCCCCTATCTGTGCGATAAAGTGCTCCAGGTCATATTCATTTATGCCTACTCCATTATCCTCTATCGTAAACAGTCTTGTATCACTGCTGTACGTGATGTCTATGCGTGGCTCATATATGGCCCTGACATCGCGCATCTGGCTTGCCTGCTCCATCTCAAGGAACTCCGTGCCCCAGCTCCACTCAAGTGCCTGCCGCACATTGCAGGCATCCATGGCATTGAGCAAAAGCTCCCTGATAAAGACCTTCCACGAAGCATAAAACTGCTGGCTTGCAATAAGCGGAAGCATATTTGATTTTCCTAACTCTACATCGATGCTTTTCATGCTTTATCCGACTGCCCGTAATAGCTGCCGTAGTAATTGCCATAGTACCCACTGACATGGCTGTTTTTCTTGTTGTTTACCTTGTTGAGCACAGCCCCCAGTATCCTCACTCCCGATGCCTCGAGCTGTTTTTTCACACTCTGAATCATCCTGGCGCTCGCCATGCCCTGTCCTATCACTATTATAGCTCCGTCACAATACTTTGCTACAACTGCCGCATCTATGGCAGCTCCTATCGGTGCACAGTCTATAATTATGTAGTTAAAGTGCTCCTTACCGAAATTAAGAAGCTCCTGAAAGTATTTTTTCTCGAGAATCTCTGTCGGATTCGGCACAGACGGCCCTGCAAATATCATAAAAAGGCCCGGTATTTCCGTGCCATACATCACTTCCTCAAGACGTCTCTGACCGGAAAGATAGTGCGACAATCCGCATATCTCCCCTCCACTTGCCGCTGTGGCACGCAGACGCCCTGCAAGGACTGATTTACGCATATCAGTATCTATGAAAAGCACTCTATTTCCTGACTCTGTAAGCGACCGCGCCAGATCAAGTGCCACGGTGCTTTTGCCTTCATTTGGTACAGAGCTTGTCACAAGAAGCGTGCGTATATCATCCCCGCAAAACTGTATATTTGTCTTCAAAGCTCGAAGTGATTCCTTCATCGTATAGCTTTGTTCTTTTAGCTTGCCAAATTTTACTAATTCCATCTGCCCATCTCCTGATACAGGCTTCCTTATGCTGAAGCCGATTTCTTTTTTCTTTTCTTTCTGTGGCTGCCTCTGCCATGCTTTCTGCCCTTTCCCTGCTCTCCGTCATCTTCCGATTCATCAAGCGGAAGTGTACCAAGCACGTTCATGCCGAGCTTCTTCTCCACATCCTCTGTATCTATGATTGTATCATTGAACAGATAAGAAACCACTATAACCGCAATCGACAGAAATGCTCCCGCAAAGGCTCCTATCACTGTGTTTTTGCCGATATTAGGGCTTACCGCGCCTCCATCATCATATCCGCTCTGGATGATGGTCGGCGGATCCTGCTTCATCTTCTCCGCTATATATGCCGATGCGACCTTTGCTATCTCATCTGCTATGGTCTTTGCCATCTGCGGATCGGGATCCGTTACTGTGATATTGAGTACTCGCGAGTTGGACGGATTATCAAGCGTCACCCTGCCGCCAAGTGTCTTGTAGCTCTCATTCAGATTCAGATTTTCTATGACCTGATCCAGCACCGGACGTCCCTTTACTACAACTATGTAATCATTTGTCAGGCTGGTGCCTGTCTGGATATCCGCAAGGCTTGTGATGGATGTGCTCTTTGAAAGTACATAAAGCTCAGATGTAGATTCATACATAGGTGTAATCATAAATCTGCTTATCGCAAATGCCACTGCACCTGTCGCTATCGTAACAAGAATTATCCACTGCCAATATGAAATTATCTCAAGAAACAGATCCTTTAAGTCTATCTCTATCTCGTTGTCAAAATCCTGTTCTCTCTCCATTACGTATCCCCGCATTTACACTGATTATCTTCCGTTTATTATATTTTCCGGTGTGGTATGCATGATTTCCTGCGCGTAGTCATCACCGAACTTCTTTGCCACGTACTCATAGCATTTTTTCATGTTGCAGACGCGCTCCTTTGTGCCATGGCTGTCGCTTGCTATTACATCAACAAGTCCTGCCTTCAAAAGCTTCTTTGTATATCTCTTGAAGTGTCTGCCATCTATGCCAAGCACTGAGTCTGCATTAACCTGTATGAGTGCTCCCAGCTCCTGCAAATCCTCTATACGGCTTATATCACTGAGACACTCATATCTCTCTACATGTGCTATCACCGGTATATATCCTGCAAATATAGCTTCGCGCGTCATCTTGTATATAAACGAGTATTCGCTGGAATGTGAATACTCTGTGAGTATATACTGTGTATCTGCCAGTGTATGACACAGCCCACCATGAAAAGCATCTATCATATCGGTTGCCACATGATACTCTGTGCCGAGCTTTAATTCTATTCCAAGCTTATTTGCATATGGCATCAGCTTTTTATAGTGTCGCTCTATCTTTTCAAGCGGATGCTTAAACATTCCATGGCGCAGGTGCGGTGTGAGGATTATGCCTGTGATGCCCTGCTTTTTGGCTATCTTGAGCATCTCTACCGATTCCTCGAGCGACTTTGAGCCGTCGTCCACTCCGTATAATAAATGGCAATGTATATCTATCAAAATTCATGGTCCTCCGTTTTGTTTTCCTGAACTATCATTATACTATATACAGTTTTTTCGTGCAATTCTTTAGATATTAAATTTTTCTTCTTTTTTGTGGGGGAGGGCGTGGCGTAAGCGCCGGGCACCCGTGCAGCACACACGCACTCCCGCGCCTGCTACGCTACGCTGCTAAGAGAGCTGTACGAATTATGCCTTGGGGTGGTTCTATGCTTGACGAAACCGGCTTTTATGCGCCGTCCGTGGCGCATAACGCCTTGCCCGGCCGTCCATGGCCGGGCATTTCTGTTTTTCTTGGGCATAATTCTACAGTCTCTATGCAGCTTCGCTATTCGCCTGCGTGGGAGTGCGTGTGCGCTGCCGGATGCCCGGCGCTTACGCCACTTACGTTGTGACAATAATTTACAATTTGAGATATAATAAGTATTCGAGGTTCAAATATCGATGATATTTGAACCTCTGGGATTATGCTATATAATTATATTATCCGATTTGTCTGACGAGATTTATCATTTCGATTGCACCGAGTGCACAGTCATATCCTTTGTTTCCGGCTTTTGTTCCGGCTCTTTCTATTGCCTGCTCGATGTTTTCGGTGGTAACCACTCCAAACATTACCGGGATTTCTGACTCGAGTGATACCGATGCGATTCCCTTTGACACTTCGTTGCACACATAGTCATAGTGGCTTGTTGCACCTCTGATTACTGCTCCGAGGCAGATAATTGCATCATATTTTCCACTTTTTGCCATCTTCTTTGCGATGAGTGGTATCTCGAATGCTCCCGGCACCCATGCTACGTCTATGTTTTCCTCCGGTACGTCGTGTCTTACGAGTCCGTCCTTTGCTCCCCCTAAGAGCTTTGATGTGATAAATTCATTGAATCTTGCTACTACGATTCCTACCTTAATTCCATCCTGTGTCATTTTTCCTTCGATTACGTTCATTTTTTGTTCTCCTTATGTTTTTATTTTTACTCAGATGAGTTTATCTGCAATTATTAACTATTTAGAATTTGTTACTATTCAGAATCCCCGCACACATTGCAAAAACGCTCGATGCGGTGTACTAATATGAGAGTATGTGTCCCATGCGGTTCTGCTTGGTTTTCAGATAAAACAGGTCATGCGCGGTGGCGCTCATCTGGATCGGCACTCGCTCGCTGATTTCCATGCCAAATTCTGAGAGCTGATATACCTTGTCAGGGTTATTTGTGAGAAGGCGCAGGCTGTGTACGCCAAGCTCTCTTAATATCTGGGCTCCGATATAGTACTCGCGCTCATCTCCGGCAAAGCCGAGTGCCAGATTTGCTTCGAGTGTGTCCATTCCCTGCTCCTGAAGCTCATATGCCTTCAGCTTATTTATCAGGCCGATGCCTCTGCCCTCCTGACGCATGTAGAGCAGTATTCCTCTGCCCTCCTCATCTATCTGTCTCATGGCCGCCTCCAGCTGCTGGCCGCAGTCGCAGCGCTGTGAGCCGAATACATCTCCTGTGAGACACTCTGAATGTACTCGGCAGAGCACATCTCTTCCATCTGCGATTTCGCCCTTTACAAGTGCCACATGATGCTCTCCGTTTAATCTGTTGACGAAGCCATATGCCTTGAATTCTCCGTATTTGGTCGGCAGCTTTACCTCTGTGACACGGTCAACGAGCTTTTCATGTATCTTTCTGTATTCCTGAAGTGCCGCTATTGTGATGAATTTGATGTCCCATTTTTTTGCAAGCTCCATGAGCTCTGTTGTGCGCATCATGGTACCGTCCTCACGCATTATCTCACAGCACAGTCCACATTCCTTTAGTCCTGCGAGCCTGCATAAATCGACTGTTGCCTCTGTGTGTCCGTTTCTCTCCAGTACGCCGTTTTTCTTTGCAAGAAGCGGAAACATGTGGCCCGGACGTCTGAAATCCTCAGGCTTTGCGTCATCAGAGACACATTTCATTGCTGTGATTGAGCGCTCTGCTGCGGAAATGCCTGTGGTTGTTGAGACATGGTCTATTGATACTGTAAATGCTGTCTCATGATTGTCTGTATTTTCCTGCACCATCTGCGGAAAACGAAGCTTCTTTACATATTCCTGCGACATCGGCATGCATATCAGACCCTTGCCGTGCATCGCCATAAAGTTGATGTTTTCTGTTGTGGCAAATTCTGCCGCACAGATGAAATCGCCCTCATTCTCTCTGTCCTCATCATCTGTGACAAGTATTATTTTTCCTGCACGAAGCTCATCAAGTGCTTCTTCTACTGTGTTGAATTTCATATTTTATGTCCTCGTCTTTCTATTGTGATTTTATAGCTATTGCGTTACATGATTTTTAACCCTTCATCCCCACGCACATTTGCAAACCCGCACGATACCCATGCTTTTATGTTAGAAGCCGTATTTTGCCAGGAAATCTCTTGTTATTCCTTCCGGTTGTTTTTTATTTTCGCCGGATTTATGTGGTACATTTTCCTTAATTGTCTGTGTTCCTGTCATTTCTTCTGTTATTCCATCCGACTGCCCTTTAAACAACAGCTTCTCAACATATTTTCCTATGATATCTGTTTCCAGATTTACGACAGCGCCCACTTTTCTGTCCTTTAGAACTGTCTGGCTTACCGTGTGCGGTATCGCTGATATCGAGAAATTATCCTCTGCCACCTTTGCAACTGTGAGGCTTATTCCATCGATTGTGACTGAGCCCTTCTCGACTATATAGCGCATGAGCTGTGGTGTGGCCTGTATTGTATACCAGATGGCATTGTCATCCTTTTTGACCTCCACAATCCTGCCTGTTCCGTCAACATGTCCAGACACTATGTGCCCGCCAAATCTGCCATCTGCTGCCATCGCACGCTCCAAATTGACATGTGCTCCTCTCAGCGCATTTGCAAGCGATGAACGGTTTAGCGTCTCGTGCATGACATCCGCTGTAAACGCATGTGGCATGAGCCTTGTGACCGTGAGGCAGATACCGTTTACCGCTATGCTGTCTCCGACCTTTGTTCCATCGAGCACTTTTCAGCTCTGATTGTAAGTACTGCTGAGTTTGCTCCACGTGAAATTGTATCTATTGTTCCAACTTCTTCAACTATTCCTGTGAACATTGTGTATCGCCTTTCTTTTTTAAGTATTCACAACATCACTCTCGATGAGGAAATCATCACCAAGCTTTGTTACCTTACTGTTTCCAAGCATCACGGCATGTGCCGGTGAGTCGGTTCCCATTCCCTCTATCGGAGTTTTTGCATCCGCCCCTCCGAAAAGCTTTGGTGCAATGTAAGCGTATACCTTATTCACAATCCCACTCTTAAGGGCTGACCAGTTGAGTATTCCGCCTCCCTCAAGCAGAATGCTGTCTATGCTTCTTTCGCCGAGCTTTTGCATGAGGTCATTTAAATCAATATGACCGTTTTTTTCAGCTACATACAGAATTTCTATTCCGTTTTCTTCAAGCCGTGTTATTTTTCTGTTTTTTTGATAATTATTGTTTTTTTCTATACTGTCTATTTCAGTTTCAGACAAGGCTTCTGAATGTGCGGTTTCACGATATCGCTCACTGACTGCAACTATCGTCGGCACTTCCTTTGCAGTATTTACTATCTGCGATTCCAGTGGAAGCTTAAGGTGCGTATCGCATATTATGCGGATTGGATTTACTCCGCCCTCGATTCTGCATGTAAGCAGTGGATCGTCTGCAAGCACTGTTCCTATTCCTGCCATTATGGCTTTATATCTGTGGCGCAGGTTTTGCACATGTTCTCTCGCTTTTTCTCCTGTTATCCACTTTGATAGTCCTGAATATGTGGCTATCTTTCCATCCATCGTCATGGCATATTTCATAGCGACGTATGGACGTCTGGTCTGTATAAAGTAAAAGAATACCTCGTTCAGCCTGTCGCACTCGTCTTTAAGCACCTGCGTGACAACCTCTATCCCATGCTCTTTAAGGATTTTGATACCGCCCCCAGCGACAAGCGGATTCGGGTCATCCGAGCCCACATATACTCTTTTTATCCCGGCTTCTAGCACGGCCTCCACACATGGCGGCTGCTTGCCATGATGACAGCATGGCTCGAGAGTCACATACATTTCCGCTCCCTGTGGCGATTCCTTGCAATGCTTTAACGCATTTCTTTCCGCATGCAGCTCTCCGTATCTCTCATGCCAGCCCTCTCCGATTATCCTGCCGTCCTTTACAATCACAGCTCCGACCATCGGGTTTGGCGAGGTATACCCCATGCCGCGCTTTGCAAGCTCAATCGCCCTTCTCATATATTGTTCATCAGTCATTTGGGTTCCTTTCTGCATATTCTTTATATGCCCACTAAAAAAGCCCCAAACTATTAATGTTCAGGGCCTAGTAATTTCAAATATCATAATCTCAAAAAAATATGCACTAACTGCATTTCATGATAAGGGTGTCAAAAGGTATTTTGAGATAAAAAAATCTGGAATGTATCAAAACACTCCAGAGTAGATATCTGTTATAACTATGATATATGCTGTATCTATATCTATATCTGAAACTGAATCTAAAACCCAGCTATCTATACTCTGCATATATCATATTCACATCTTCTTTCATCCAGACTTTACTGTCGGCCTCGGAATCTCACCGAATCATGCCTTGCGGCTCGTGGGCTATACCACCGGTAGGGAATTGCACCCTGCCCTGAAGAATAATTATTTAATTAGCTTACGCTAACCATAGTAAACCTTTGCCGTTTGGATGTCAAGATTATTTTTATAATGTGGAGCATATTTTTTTATAAGTTGTCGTGCAATTTATTAGAATGGAATTTTTAAAGAGCCAGCACCTTGAATGGGCTGACTCTTTCAATGTCACCTGTAATTGATAAATTGGAATTTTCTTAATTCTTCATCGCTGGTTTTTTTCTTTTCCAATTAATCAGTAGACCAATCGTGGAAATAACAAAAATTAATGCCGATGTTAAAGAAATAATTCCATCAGTAACCACAAATATGATAAACGTGGCTAATGGAATATAATTAAGAATACTTTTCAAAATTTTCATGTCCAATCCTCCCTTAGGTTTCATAATAGGTTTTTCTTTATTTTACCACATGACAAAGGGTATTGGTATTGTTATTTTCGTTCTTTGATGACTGATTCTATGATATTTATTTCTTCATCAGTAAGGTTGTATTCTTCGTAAAGCTCTTGGTCTGTAAATATATGCTTATTTCCACCTGCCTTATAACTACCTTTTATGATATAATCTAAAAATCTTAAAATTTTTTGTAACAAAACAATCCTTTCTACGTCTAACCTATGAACAAAGTCCAGCTAATAAATGTCAATAGTAAAATGAGAAAAAATCTATTTTATTTTCTGACTAAAAAAGGGCGGACTTTCCCCTTGGTGAAAATATCGTTTTTGAAAGATATTGATTCATTGGGTTCATAGTATTTTATGCAGCTATGTCGCATTTAGCAGAATTGTATTGTTTGATATGCTCCTGAGGAGCAATGATTTTGAATGGTTTGTTATCTCTGAGTATTGCAAATATCATATTGCATACCTTATGTGAAACAGCTCCCATTGCTACGAGCTTTGGTTTTGAGTCACATTTTTTTTGAGGTAGTACTCACGAAGAACTGGATTTTTAGCTTCTCTATTACGGGAGATACTGATGCTTTGTAAGGTTAACGTGTGAATAACACGTCTAGCTATGGCAGAACCACGCTTAGACATTTGAACCTTGGTGCCTTCAAATTTACCGGATTGCTTTACTGATGGATCAAGACCAAAATAAGCGAAAAGTTGTTTGGGCTTTGAAAATGCTGAAAAGTCACCAATCTCACCCATAATGGATACAGCAGACAAGAAACCAGCACCTTTGAAAGTTTCAATCAAATGAATCTGCTTGACAAAGTCAGAATCTTCATTAGCATCAACAAGCTCGTGGAGTGATTCAAGAATGCTGTTGATTTCTTCATCATATTTACGTATGAAGCTGATATAAAGGCGAATACGCTTGATGTTGCTGTCTATGATGTAACCAAACTGATTTGCATCAGTTGCCGCCTGAATTATGGCATTATACTTATTTTGAGCATATGTAAGCCCAAATCGAGCTGTGGATTTGATGATATCAATAATCTCTTGCTTGTCTGCTTTAAGAAAAGCTGATGGAGATGTATAAGTCTCCAATAATGTAAGAGAAGTGTTGATAGTAACCTTGGAAAAGATGCCAAGATACTGTGGAAACGCCATGCGTAATTCACCCTGAAGCTTATTCACATAGGCACTGCGATTATCCATTAAATCGTAGTATTCACGGCATAGGTTACGGCAGTTTAGAGCAAGATCGGAAGGCATAAGTGAAACCTTTAAATCAGGTTTCAAACCAACCAAAGCAGCTTTTTAGAATCAAAACGATCATTATGTACTTTTCGTATGTTGATATTTGTGCTATTCTTAGTGATGATAGGATTAATAACCGAGCAGTTAAAACCCTTATCACGAAGATAGCAGAAGAGTGGGTAATGATAAATTCCCGTGGATTCGAGGAAAATGCGACTTTCAAAAGAATACAACTCTTCTGCTTCTTTTATTTTAGAAACAGCGGTTGTAAGGGAATCAATACTGTTATGTAGGATTTTGTAAGGTTTTCCTACGAATTGTTGGTTTGGAAGTGCTATAGACATCCAGGAGAAATCAGCACCGACATCAATACCAACAGAGATGAATAGATCATCGAGATTAAAGAAAACTTTGTTTGACATGAGCAATAGCTCCTTTCTGATAGGAATCCATTTCCAATCTGGCAGGTACACAACCTAGCGTGTTATTCGGGTATGGCCTTCAGGCTCCCAACCAGCTAAAACATAAAACCCTGTCGAATGGACTAATTGACTTTATTGCAGGTATCAGTCACAGAAGTGACTTCCCAAGGAGGTGAACATTCTTTGTCCTATCCTAAGAGATAATACCTTATGTTTTATCTGGTGTCTATCAGGAACCGTCAGACATGATAATTATTATGGATAACATCTGATGAAGGAAGAATCCCTTCTTTTGTTATCTGATTTACAGAAACTTATTAACCAAGTAGTCTTGATTGACTACATCATTATTATACTAGGAGGTGACAGTTCTGGATTATGAGAAATTGTACAATTCCTATTACTTGCAAGTATACTCATATGTAATGACAATTGTAAAAAATCAACATCAGGCTGAGGAAATTACCCAGAATACTTTTTATAAGGCCATGACCGCAAAGAAGGCATATGCCGGCAAATCAAGCGAACAGACCTGGCTTTGCAGCATAGCAAGAAATCTGGCAATGGACGAATGCCGAAAAAGCACAAAATTTACAGAGCTTGACGAAGAGCAGCTCGAACAACCCGATAATATGGTAAAAAGCCTAGAAAATAAAGATACAGCTCTTCAGATTCATCTTATACTGCACGAGCTTGATGAGCCCTACAAGGAGGTCTTTCAGCTTAGAATATTTGGTGAATTGCCATTCTCCCAAATAGGCATGATATTTGGAAAAACAGAGAACTGGGCACGGGTAACTTACCATAGAGCCAGACTAAAAATCAAAGAAAGGATGGATAGAAATGAATAATCCAATTACACAATCAACCAATGAAACCTGCAATATAGTTCAGGATTTACTCCCACTATACTATGACGATGTATGCAGTCCCTCAAGCAAAAGGCTTGTTGAAAAACACCTTAAGACTTGTGAAAAATGTCAAAATACATACAATGAGCTAAAAAACGATTCTATTGATTCAATGATAAAAAAAGAGGCCGACAGTGTATTAAAGCAGCATGAGAAAAAGGAAAAATCTGCTGCCTACAAGACCGGAGTCATAATAGCCGGACTACTGCTTATCCCAATACTCATCACATTCATAGTGTGCCTGTCAAATGGCGATGGTTTAAATACCTTTGCGGTGGTAACAGCATCTATGCTTCTTGTAGCTGCAATGACAGTTGTTCCACTTATGGCACAGCAGAAAAAACTGACCAAATGCATAATCTGCGGTGTTTTTGCTCTGCTTTTGATATTCTTTTTTGTTGACAGAATGTATAGTTCAAATGAATTTATGCTTTGGTCTGTTCCAACTATATTTGGATTATCAATTGTTCTTTTTCCGTTTGTCATCAGAGGAATTGAGCTTCCACCTGCTTTATCAGACAAAAAAGCTCTTATCACTATGCTGTGGGATACCTTATGGCTTTTCCTCACAATCATTGAGGTGTGTGGTCATACAAACGATGCTGCCGGAATGAAGGCCGGCTGCATTATAGCATTTGTCTTTGTAATTGCAGCCTGGCTCATATTCTTTGATGCACGATATTTAAACACAAACGGATTTATAAAATCCGCAATTATAGTTTTGATAGCTTCGGTTTGGACAGCTTTTGCCGATGACATATGCGAGTTTTTAATTTTTGGCACCAGACAAATCACTATAAAGTCCGTGAATTTTTCTGACTGGACTTCCAATATCTGCGTGAATGCCAATGTTTACGCTATTGTGCTTGTGTCCGGCGTTATTATCGCCTCTATACTTTTCGTAGCAGGCGGTATTAAAGCATTTGCTAATAAAAAATAAATTAGTTTTCTCTTTGAAATATTATTACAAAACCCCTCCCACAGACTTCTATCTGTGGGAGGGGTTTTTATAGTCATTATTCAATAAGTGCCTACAGATTAGCAAACACCCTGTGCAAGCATAGCGTCAACTACTTTCTCAAAGCCTGCGATATTTGCACCTGCAACATAGTCAGTCTTTCCACCAACTGTCACATTATATCTCTTAGCAGCATCACTGATGTTAGCGTAGATTGTTTCCATGATTCCCTTAAGCTTTCCATCAACTTCTTCGAATGTCCATGAAAGTCTCTCAGAGTTCTGGCTCATCTCAAGTGCAGATGTAGCAACACCACCGGCATTGGCAGCCTTACCACCTACGAAGAGAACACCATTCTCCTGAAGATACTTTGTAGCCTCAAGAGTTGTAGGCATGTTAGCACCCTCTGTTACAGATACAACACCGTTAGCAACAAGCATCTTAGCATCCTCGATGTCTAACTCATTCTGTGTAGCACATGGAAGAGCAAGATCTACCTTGTACTGCCATACTCCGTGTTCACCATTCTGCTTTGCATGATACTCAGCAGTTGACTTAGCAGCTGCATACTCAGTAAGACGGGCACGCTTAACTTCCTTAACTTCCTTAAGAAGAGCAACATCAATTCCGTTTGGATCATAAATCCATCCGGTAGAATCAGAACATGTTACAACCTTAACACCTAACTCCTGTGCCTTCTCGATTGCGTAGATAGCAACGTTACCAGATCCGGAAACTGCTGCTGTCTTTCCCTCAAGGCTCATACCGTGATCTTTCCATAATGCGTTAGTAAGATATAACAGACCATATCCGGTAGCCTGTGTACGTGCAAGAGATCCACCATAGGTAAGACCCTTACCAGTCAGCACACCTTCGTATGATCCACGAATTCTCTTATACTGTCCAAATAAGAAGCCGATCTCTCTTGCACCTGTTCCGATATCTCCGGCCGGTACGTCAACGTCTGCTCCGATATATTTGCAAAGTTCTGTCATGAAGCTCTGGCAGAATGCCATGATCTCTCTGTCAGATTTACCCTTAGGATCGAAATCAGAACCACCTTTACCACCACCGATTGGAAGTGTTGTAAGAGAATTCTTAAATACCTGTTCGAAACCTAAGAACTTGATGATGCCTAAGTTTACTGAAGGATGTAATCTTAAACCACCCTTGTATGGTCCAATAGCGTTATTGAACTGTACACGGAAACCTCTGTTTACCTGTACCTGTCCCTTGTCATCTACCCAAGGAACACGGAACATGATCTGACGATCCGGCTCTGTAATTCTTTCAAGAATAGCGTTCTTTCTGTATAATTCTTCATTTGCATCAATAACTGGTCTTAAAGACTCAAGAACCTCTGTTACTGCCTGTAAAAATTCAGGCTGTTCAGCGTTTTTCTTCTGTACTACTGCGAGTACTTCATCAACATAGCTCATTTTTATATCTCCTTTACAAAATTATTTTTGACATCAACAAGTTTATTTTATATAAATCTATTGCTATAATCAAGTAATTTTTGAAGGTTTTATATAAAAAAAATTCATTTTATTTATTATCTTCATTTATATTATCCCAGTTTTGGTACTGATTCTCCTCATCATCGGAATATACCACCTTGAAATAATCCGAGAGTTTTGCAAGTGAAGTTATAAGAACTTTCATTTCGTCATCCGAAAGATCGTCCTTTATATGCTCTATCATATGACGGTGAAACTGCTCATGATGATAGTATGCACTCTTTCCCTTGTCGGTGAGTGAAAGCTTTACCACACGCTTATCCTCCTCACTGCGGATACGGTTCACGTATCCCTTGCGGGTGAGACCATCTATTGCCTTTGTCAGTGTGCCCAGAGTGATAGACATAAGCTTGGCTACGGTGCCGGAGCGCTTTGGCTCATCGACTCCTATTGCCTCTATTATATGCATATCGTTGATAGAAATATCAGAAAATTCGTCTGTTATCAGACATCTGCCCTCTATCTCTGTCAAATCCTTGAACAGACACACCAATAATTCATTTAAAGTTTCATCTGCCGTCATAAATACCTCTTTCTATTGCCACTCTATGGCGCAGGCTCCCCATGTAAGTCCTGCTCCAAAGCCTGATAAAATTATTTTTTCCTCATGCTTTATCATACCATCTTTGCGGACTTTATCAAGCAAAATCGGCACACTTGCCGCAGAAATATTTCCACACTGCTGTAAATTGGTCGGAAATTTGTCCATAGGCTGCTTAAGCCTCTTGGCAACCGACTCAATAATACGTATATTGGCCTGATGCAGCACATAAACATCCACATCATCTGCGCTCCAGCCGATTTCATCAAGCAGCTCATTTATAGCCTTTGGCACTGTCTTTACCGCAAACTTGTATACAGCAGGACCGTCCATGGTGACATAGCCACCGAGTGCAGACTGCTTTCCATTGTCGGTAAACGGATTGACTACAGGACGGTTGTCTCCGTCAAGCGCCTCACCGCCTTTTCCGTCCGAGCCCTGTACAAAGCCCTTAAAAGCATCGCCCTCGTCTGTCACAACCGCTGCTCCTGCTCCGTCTCCGAAGAGTACACAGGTGCTTCTGTCATTCCAGTCCATTATTTTTGAAAGGACCTCTGCTCCCACTACGACTGCCTTGTGAAACCTGCCGGTCTTAAAATACGCATCTGCTGTGGCAAGCCCGAATAAAAAGCCTGAGCATGCGGCATTTATATCAAATGCCACTGCACCGTCGGCACCTATCTCAGCCTGAATCTGACATGCGAGCGATGGAACGATTTTGTCTGTGGATACGCTTGCCGCTATTATCAAGTCTATCTCACTTCCGTCAATCCCCGCATCCTGCAGCGCACTTTTTACTGCATCACAGGCAAGTGAGGTGGTTGTCTCAGTCGTTGCAATGTGTCTGTTTCTTATTCCTGTACGCGAGCTGATCCACTCGTCAGATGTGTCCATTATGGCTGCCAGGTCATCGTTTGAGACCACTCTCTGTGGCAGGCAGCTTCCTGTTCCAACTATCTTCATAGAATTTCCTTTCCGGGACTAGAACTTGCGGAAACGCTTGTATCTTTCCTCCAAGAGCTGGTCCTTTGTCAATTTGCTTTCTTTTTCCAAGAATTTCTTCATGTTGCCCTTCATGTAGTTTCCGATTGATGAAAGAGCATCCTCATCGGCTCCGCCAAACTCAGGTATTATATCATCCACGACATCAAGCTCCTTTAAGTCGTGTGCTGTAATCTTCATTACCTCTGCGGCTTCCTTTGCACGCTTTCCGTCCTTCCAGAGGATAGATGCAAAGCCCTCTGGCGAGAGGATTGAGTATGTGGCATTTTCCATCATCCACACTTCATTTCCTACAGAAAGAGCTAAAGCTCCGCCGCTTCCGCCTTCTCCTATCATGAGACAAAGGATTGGCACCTTGATGCCGCTCATCTCATAAAGGTTTCTTGCGATTGCCTCACCCTGTCCGTTTTCCTCTGCTTCCATTCCCGGATAAGCTCCTGATGTATTGACAAAGGTTATGATCGGACGGTTGAATTTCTCTGCCTGCTTCATGAGGCGCAGTGCCTTGCGGTAGCCCTCAGGTGATGGCATACCATAGTTTCTCTTTGCGCAGTCTTCAAGGTCTTTTCCCTTGTGGACACCGATAACTGTGACCGGCTGGCCGTCTAAATATGCGATTCCACCTACGATAGCCGGGTCATCGCGGAAATATCTGTCTCCGTGCAGCTCCATAAACTCATCAAAGATATAGTCCATATAGTCAACCGATGCAAGTCTCTTAATCTGTCTTGCGGCGCTGACCTTGTCCCATACCTTAAATGGCTTAGCCTTTGCCTCGCGCTCCTTCATAAGCTCTGTCGGCTCGTAATTGTCGTCTGAGTGAAGCGGGTCAAAATTGGCATAGCCAGTGGTAGGTCTGTGAGCACGTAAAATCTTGTAAAGAGTCTTCTTTAAATCCTCACGCTCAACTATCATATCCACAAAGCCGTGCTCAAGCTGGAACTCTGCCCTCTGGAAGCCCTCAGGCAGCTTCTGTCCGATGGTCTGCTCGATAACACGAGGACCCGCAAAACCGATAAGTGCCTTTGGCTCTGCAAGAATTATGTCTCCAAGCATTGCAAAGCTGGCTGTCACACCACCTGTTGTAGGATCTGTGAGTACAGGCACATATAAAAGTCCTGCCTCTGAATGACGCTTTGCTGCGGCTGAGGTCTTTGCCATCTGCATCAGCGAAATGATACCCTCCTGCATTCTGGCACCGCCTGAACAGCAGAATAATATAACCGGAAGTCTTTCCTCTGTGGCACGCTCAAATGCGCTTGTGATTTTCTCACCAACCACATGCCCCATGCTTCCCATCATAAATCTTGAATCAATTACACCAAGCACTGTCTCCTCGCCGTAAATCTTTGTCTTACCGATAACAATGCCCTCAGAAAGTCCTGTTTTCTCCTGAGTCTTTGCAATTTTCTCCTCATACTCAGGGAAATTGAGAGGATTTCCTGTTGTAAGCTCTGTAAACCATGGCTCAAATGCTTCCTTGTCGGAAACCATTCTGATTCTGTTTTTAGCACGCACACGGAAATAATAATTACACTCATAGCAGACGTATTTGTGCTGTTTTACAACTGATTTGAGCACAGTCTTGCCACACTTGGGACAAACGATTGTCTCAGGGGCATCCTCTTTTGTTTCCTGTGCTGCACCGGCATTTTTGCCATCTGCGGCTGTTTTTGCGCTCTCAGCGTTCTTTGCTAAAGTCTCTTCAGCTTCTATATTTTTATCTTTCTTCTTGAATAACTTCATCATGTCTCCTTATGCAATTAACCTATTGCAAATGTAAGCTCCGCCATACAGGCAACCTTGCCGTTTACCCTGGCAACAGCCTTGCCCACACCGATAGGACCCTTAACCTTTATAATCTCAGTGGTCAGCTCCAGCGTATCTCCCGGAACCACCTTCTGCTTGAACTTGGCATTATTGATGCCTGCAAAATATGCAGTCTTGCCCTTCCACTCATCCTGACAAAGAATGGCAACTGCACCGGTCTGCGCCAAAGCCTCAATAATAAGCACTCCCGGCATCACCGGATTTCCCGGAAAATGTCCCATAAAATGTAGCTCATTCATAGTCACATTCTTCTTAGCCACACACTTTACGCCCGGCTCCAGTTCCTCAACCGTATCAATGAGAAGAAACGGACTGCGGTGCGGCAGAATATCCATAATCTGCTGCGTATTCATAATTGACATATACATCTATCCTTTCTCAATTCGCTCTAAACTATCTACACGCTTCGCGCTCAACAAAGTGGACCGGAAAGCGCACAGTGTGTTCTGAATGAAAAATATGAACTGTCACGGCGTTCCATCCGCTCCAATAGCATGAAGCACTAGCACCATACCACAGCCTGCCCGTGCAAAATTCCGTGACTGACTTCATATTTTTCACGAGGAATATACTGTGTGCTCCACCGGACCTCACAACCTGAATGCGCGAAGCCCCTAAAAAGCAGTAGCAATTTATCTACATGCTTCGCGCTCCGCAAAGTGGAGCCGGGAAGCACACAGTGTGTTCTGAATAAAAAATATGAACTGTCACGGCGTTCCATCCACTCCAATAGCATGAGGCACTAACACCATATCACAGCCTGTCCGTGCAAAATGCCGTGACTGACTTCATATTTTTTATGAGGAATATACTGTGTGCTCCACCGGACCTCACAGCCTGAATGCGCGAAGCCCCTTAAAAAGCAGAAGCTATTTATTTATACGCCTTGAGCAGAATACTTGCATTATGTCCACCGAATCCCAGTGAATTGCTAAGTGCATACTCAACAGGCTCCTCATAGCTGTTCTTGCAGTAATTGAGGTCAATCTCCTCATCAGGAGTCTCATAGCCAACAGTCTTATGTATAAATCCATCCTGGATTTCCTTCACACATGTTATAAACTCAACAGCTCCTGCTGCTCCGAGCAGATGTCCTATCATAGACTTTGTTGAATTGATTTTAAGATTTGCAGCCTCATCACCGAACGCAAGCTTGATTGCTCTTGTCTCAAAGAGATCATTGTGATGTGTACCTGTTCCGTGAGCATTGATGTATTTTACATCTGCCGGTGTGACACCTGCATCGCTCATGGCATTGGTCATGGCTCTTGCTGCACCTGCGCCATCCTCCTGCGGAGATGTGATATGGTATGCATCCGATGAGCAGCCGTATCCGACTACCTCTGCATAAATCTTTGCACCTCTTGCCTTTGCATGCTCAAGCTCTTCAAGGATAACAACTCCTGCGCCCTCACCCATTACAAAGCCGCTTCTGTTTTTGTCAAACGGAAGTGAACACTTTGCCGGATCATCTACTGTAGAAAGCGCTGTAAGTGCTGTAAATCCTGCGATTCCGATAGGACATACACTGCCCTCTGTACCACCGGCTACCATCACGTCAGCCTCACCGTACTGGATGCTTCTGTATGCCTCACCGATTGTGTTTGTTCCTGTAGCGCAGGCTGTTACATCATTGATACTCTTTCCCTTGAGTCCGAACTGGATGGAAACATTTCCTGCTGCCATGTTACAGATCATAAGCGGAACAAGCAGAGGATTGACTCTGTTTGGTCCCTTTTCATAAAGCTTTTGTGTCTCGCGCTCCATAGCCTGAAGACTTCCGATACCTGAACCGATGGCACATCCAACCATGTATGGATCTTCCTTTTCGATGTCAAGTCCACTGTCATCAATTGCCTGCTTTGCAGCAGCTACAGCGTACTGTGAGAATGGTTCCATTCTCTTTGCAGCCTTTCTGTCCATAAAATCCTGTGGGTTAAAGTCCTTAAGCTCTGCTGCAATGTGACATTTATAATCTGTTGTGTCAAATTTTGTGATGTGGTCAAATCCGATTTTTCCGGCCTTTACCGATGTCCAGAAATCGTCCACATTATTTCCGATTGGTGTTACTGCTCCAAGTCCTGTTACAACTACTCTTCTACTCATATTGCCATTCCTCCGTCAACAGACAGCACCTGGCCTGTGATGTAGCCTGCTGCATCTGATGCTAAAAATAATACTGCGTTTGCGATATCCTTTGTGTTTCCCGGTCTGCCAAGCGGAATCTGTGATAAAAGATTCTCCTTTGCCGCATCGGCAAGCACATCTGTCATCTCTGTCTCTACAAAGCCCGGTGCCACTGCGTTTGCTGTGATTCCCCGGCTGGCAAGCTCTCTGGCTACAGCCTTTGTGAGTCCTATAACTCCTGCCTTGCTGGCGCTGTAGTTGGCCTGTCCTGCATTTCCGAGTATACCGGAAACTGATGAAATATTGATAATTCTTCCTGATTTCTGCTTCAAGAAATAGCGTGACATATGACGGATTGTGTTGAACGCACCCTTAAGGTTTGTGTCGAGCACTGCGTCATAGTCTGCCTCGCTCATCTTCATGATGAGACCGTCTCTTGTGATTCCTGCGTTGTTTACGAGGATATCTATGTGCTTGTACTCCTTGATGAGCGCTGTTATCATATTCTGGCACTCGTCAAAATCAGATACATTGCACTGATAAGAAACTGCATCACCGCCTGCTGCCTTTATCTCTGCAACAACGGCATCTGCCTTTTCCTTTGAACCATTATAATTTACTATTACAAAGGCGTGTGCTGCGGCAAGTGTAAGAGCTATCTGTCTTCCAATTCCGCGGCTTGCGCCAGTAACCAGGGCATTTTTACCTGTTAACATACTTTTCAAAATCCTCCAGTTTGTCTATGTTTACGACTTTTACGTCTCTATTTATCTTTCTCATAAATCCGCTGAGTGATCGTCCCGGTCCGATTTCCACGAACTCATCTGCACCGTCTGCGATAAGGCGCTCGATGGTCTGCTGCCAGCGTACTGACGATGAAACCTGCTGTGTCAGATAATCCTTGACATCTGCCGGTGACTTCACATAGTCTGCTGTGACGTTTGTGATATATGGCACCTTGATATCGTGGATTTCTACACTCTCAAGTGCATCTGCGAGCTTTTCTCCTGCACCCTTAAGCATTGCTGAGTGGAAAGGTCCGCTGACCTTGAGCGGTACGCATCTCTTGGCGCCTGTCTCGCTGCATGCTGCTGCGGCGGCATCTACTGCTGCCTTTTCTCCTGTGATAACAATCTGTCCCGGGCAGTTATAGTTGGCTACCGATACCACTGAATTTGTCTCATCTGCTGTCTTTTTGCAGATATCCTCAATGATCTGCGGATCAAGTCCTAAAACCGCTGTCATGGCTCCACCTGTAGGAACTGCCTCCTGCATGTAGATTCCTCTTTTTCTGACAACTGCGAATGCATCTGCCATAGTCATGGCTCCTGATGCGATGAGAGCACCATATTCCCCAAGGCTTAAGCCTGCTGTGACATCAGGTGTGATACCTTTGTCAATGATTGCCTGATATATAGCTGCCTCAACTGCAAGCATACATATCTGTGTGTACTCTGTAATATTCAGCTTGTCATTTTCCTCAAAGCATAATGCCGGAATATCCAAGCCTGTCTGTTCACTGGCAAGGTCGATTACTGCCTTTGCATTTGGCATTGTATCGTAAAACTCCTTACCCATTCCTATATACTGTGAGCCCTGTCCGGGAAACATAAATACTCTCTTACCCATTTTCGGTTTCTCCTTATTTCTGACAGGATACCGTAAGCCACGCTTTGCAGGCGGCCCGGTATCCTTAAATTTGCATGTAAAAGTGAATACTGTCTATTTGTTCAGTCCCACTACATCCTCAATGATTTCTTTGCAGGTTTCCTCTTTCTTTACGAGGCCTGCGCTCTGACCTGCCATGACGCTGCCATATACGGTATCTCCGTCTACAACGGCTTTTCTGAGTGCGCCAAGTGTCATTTTTTCGAGCTCTTCAAATGGAGCTCCTTCCTTTTCCAGCTTGAGATATTGTCTGGTCATCTTGTTTCTGAGCACTCTGATTGGATGGCCTGTGCTCATTCCTGTAACCTCGGAATCTATATCCTTGGCCTTAATGACCTTCTGCTTATAGTTTTCATGTACTATCGATTCTTTTGCGGTGACAAAGCGTGTACCCATCTGGACTGCCTCCGCACCGAGTGCAAATGCTGCATTGAAGCCTCTGTTGTCTGCAATTCCGCCTGCTGCGATAACAGGGATGCTCACTGCATCAACAACCTGTGGCACAAGTGTCATGGTAGTCTGTGCTCCGATATGTCCGCCTGACTCCATTCCCTCGGCGATTACTGCACTTGCCCCGCCTCTCTCCATGAGCTTTGCGAGTGCTACGCTTGCAACTACAGGGATTACGATGACGCCTGCTTCTTTCCACATGTCCATGTACTTTGCAGGGTTTCCTGCGCCGGTGGTGACTACCTTTACCTTTTCCTCGGCGATGATTTTTGCTATCTCATCGGCCTCTGGATTCATAAGCATGAGGTTGACTCCGAACGGCTTATCTGTCTCCTTCTTTGCAGCGACTATCTGCTCCTTTACCCATGAAGCCGGGGCTCCGCCTGCTCCGATGATGCCAAGTCCGCCTGCATTGGACACAGCGCTGGCAAGCTCATGGGTTGCTACCCATGCCATGCCACCCTGAATGACCGGATATTTGATTCCAAGAAGCTTTGTTATTCTTGTTTCCATGTCTTTTAAGCCTCTACACCTTTGTTCTTAAGATACTCAATGATGTCGTTAACTGTTGCGATTTTCTCTAAATCCTCTGAAGGGATTTCTACTCCGTACTCCTCCTCGAGTGCCATTACAAGCTCGAAAAGATCTAATGAATCTGCCTCAAGATCCTCCTTGAAGTTTGACTCTAATTTGATATCATCCTCGTCGATTCCTAACTGATCTGCTACGATTTCCTTGATTTTCTCCAACATATTTCTGTTCTCCTTTTTCTGTGTTTATTTTCAGTTTTGTGTGCTGGTATATTTGCACTAGTTTGCATGTCAAATATTTTCATTATCAAATCATTTGACAGTGAAAGTATATCACATTTTAAATAGTTGTCAAGTCAAAGTATTTTTATTTTTCATTTTTATGGTACGGGAGCAGGCGGGCAGAAAATTACCCATCCAAAACGTTTCCTACCAGCAGCCAAGAGGCTGTAAGAATTGTAAGTCAGGTTTTCTATGCCTGACGCAGCCGGCTTTTACGCGCCGTCCTTGGCGCGGTAACGCCTCGCCCGTGCTTCCATGCACGTGCGCTACTGTGTACCTATTACAATTCCAACAGCCTCTAAGCAGCTTCGTACAAACTCATTGGATGGGCAATTTTCTGCCCGCCTGCTCCCTTACACTGTGACAATAATATACACTAAAAAACAGACTGTAATTATGAGTGGTCAGCTCAATTTTACAGTCTGCTCTATATTAATCTCTCAAACACCCAACCGGCACAACCCGAACTCCTGACTCCGTGGTATATGACATGGTTGCATTTGCGCAAATCACAATCAGTGCCGATGGTTCTTTATATACATCACGTGGATGTTTTTCTTTTTCCAATGCTTTCTCATTATATTTTAAGATAATATCCTTGAATCGCAGCAAGGATTTTTCCGCTTCCGGAATCTTGTTCACTCCGGTTTTTATTTCAATAAGCGCATAACGGCCGTCCTCCAACTGATAGACTGCATCTGCTTCTACGCCCATATCATCTGTATAATGCATCACTCTGGCATTGTGCTTTTCAGCAAATACAAGTAAATCTCTAAGCACCATATTTTCAAATACATGCCCAAATAGATCCAAATCGTTGATAAAATAGTCCGGATTAACACCAAGCGCAGCCAATCCTATAGAGGGATCAACAAATATATGCTTTTTGGCAGCTCTGATAGCTGTTTTCGAACGCAAATGCGGTGTCCAGGCATCTATATCCTTTACAACATACAATAGCTCCAGAGCATCTATATATGAAGAAAGCGTTACATCTGTAACATTCTGTGTGGCTTTTACATCTGAAAATATATTCTTGCGTTTTGCTGTAGTAGCCATATTTCTGGCATACGACCAAAGCAGTGTCCTTGCCCATTCCGGATTTCTGTTTACTCCATCAATCGCTGATATGTCTTTCTGATAAATCTGCCTATAATAATCCTTAGCTATTTCAAGCTTTGCACTGTCCTTTGAAAGTGCCATGCATCTCGGCCATCCACCTCTACAGACCGCAAAAACAAATCCTCAAGCTTTATATCTGTGGTAAGTCCATCAATATCATATGCTTCATCTTCTAATAATTTAAACAACGATATGCTTCCGTTTGATTCTCCTGTCTCAAACAAAGTCATAGGGTACATCGTAACCTCTGTTATTCGTCCTGTACCTGTATGGGGTGTATTAATCTTCTTACTTGATGAGCCTGTCAGATAAAACTCTCCTACACTCTCCGGATTGTCATCGCACGCTTTTCTTATTGTTCCCCATATCTTTGGGGCATCCTGCCACTCGTCAAACAGTATTGGCTTAGGATTCTTTAAAAAGAGCTTAGGTGCAGTTTCTGCTACTGCAAGATACCCCTCTCTCTTGTTTCATCCTGAAATTCAATAACAGTTTTACATCGTTCTCTTGCTGTTCTTGTCTTTCCACATCCTTTTGGTCCTGTGATGCTCACTGCATTAAATGCCTCTGTTTTTCTATCTATCACATCATCAACAATTCTGCTTATATATTCCATAAATATCTGCTCCCTTCATGGTTATTATACCATTTAATTCACAGATTATACAAGGTTATTTTATGTTTTTCGAGTGTTTTGTTTTGTATTTTTCTAATGTTTTATTTTATATTTTTCGAGTGTTTTATTTTACTTTTTTTTCGAATACTAAAAAGAGCAGGACAAGTATTTCTACCTATTCTGCTCTTTTTTACATATTTTAATTATTTAAATATAGATTATCTACCGGCTGTTCGCCATCTGCTTCACATAGTCGAGCGCCTTCTTAACCGGTGGGATTGATATCACTATGATTGTGATAATTTCCTCTACTGCAAGGTATGAGCCGTTGTAGGTCACTGAATATATGAGCGCATCTATCATCTTGTTTCCTATCGTGACAGGTGCGTATGCTGCAAAGAACACAACTCCCGACAGCACTGCAAAGAAAAATCTACTGGGCTGCTTCGCCTCCGGTGGTACCACCGGTAGCTCCACCTGTGCCTCCGGTTGAACCGCTGCCTCCGGCTCCACCTGCACCTCCGGTTGAACCACTGCCTCCAGCTCCACCTGCACCTCCGGTTGAACCACTGTCTCCGGCTCCACCTGTGTCTCCGGCTGAACCACTGTCTCCAGCTCCACCTGTGCCTCCGGCTGAACCACTGTCTCCGGCTCCACCTGATGGATTTTCTGATGGTGTAGTAGGTGTTTTTTCATGATTTCCACCAGCAGCATCTGTCTTATTCGTGTCTGTTGTTGTCTTATCCGGTGTGGTGGTTCCTGCATCAGGTGTGGTCACAGTCTGATCTGTAGGATTATTCTGCGTCTGGTCATCGGCAGGTGTATCCTGGCTGTCCTGATAATCATCCGATATTTGGGCATATGGCAGGAAATCTATTGGTGTAAGGTCAGCATGTATCTGATCCATGTAGTTCTTCCATATTTCTGCCGGGTAAGAGCTTCCTGTCAGTTTTTTGACTGTCTCAGGCATATCGCAGCCTACCCATACACATGTGGTGTAGTATCTGGTAAAGCCACAGAACCAGCCATCCTTCTTATCGTTTGTGGTTCCGGTTTTGCCGGCACAAGGCATGCCATTGTCCAGATTAGCGCTACGTACGGTTCCTGATTTCATAACATCTGTCATGACATCTGTCATCATACGCGATGCTGTCTCTGTATATATGACGGTATCCTTCTGCGATGATGTATATATGATATTGTTGTCAGAATCCACAATCGACTTTATACAGGTAGGATTCCTGTACATTCCATCGTTCTCAAGTGTTGAATATGCAGATGCCATCTCCAGTGTGGATACACCTGTTGTAAAACCTCCAAGTGCTGTTGCTGTGACATAGTCATCCTTTACGATATTGGTAAAATTCATATCCTTGAGATACTGTAAGCCTACCTTTGGCGTGAGCTCATCATATAGCTGCCATGCTACAGTATTCAGTGACTTTTGAACTGCAAACCTGATAGTCACATCACCGTAATATGAATCACCCGAGTTAGACGGTCCTCCATCAAACTTGTGGTCATTTACGATGGTATCCGGTGTCTTACCACGCTCAAATGATGGTGTATACACAATGAGCGGCTTGATTGAGCTTCCCGGCTGGCGATGGCTTTGGAAAGCACGGTTTAGCGTATGACTGACCGCATCCTGGCTTCGTCCACCAACTATTGCAACCACCTCGCCTGTGTCGTTGTCTATACAGGTTGCAGCACTCTGCAGCTTAAATGTGCCATCATCGGTCGTGTCTGTAAAGTCCAAAAGCGTCAGGTCAATCGAATCCTGAAGCTGCTGCTGCATAGTCAGATCAATTGATGTATAAATCTTGTAACCGTCTGAGTAGAGCTTTTTCTGACAATATGAATACATCTCATCATATGAAGCATCATACTCCTTTTCTTCATCGTCTGAGTCAAAGTAATACTTGAACTTGAAGCCCTCATTCTCCATGAGCGCCCTCGTAGCGCAGTAATATGCATAGGTATCCACATAATTGTACTTGACCGTGTCATCCTTCTCAGGCATGTTGAGGGTTATCTCCTCGTTTATGGCGGCCTCATATTCCTGCTGTGTGATTTTGCCATCTTCCTTTAGATTTTTCAATATGAGATTGCGACGTGTCAATGTATGATCCTTGTTGTTTATCGGGTCATAGTATGTCGGGCTGTTCGGAATCGCACACAAAAAGGCAGTCTGCGACAAATCAAGATCCGAAAGCTCACAGTTAAAATAGCCATGGCACGCTGCCTGAATACCATAATATCCGTTCATGAAATAGACATTATTCAGGTAGAACTCCATAATATCGTTTTTGGAATATTTCTTTTCAAGCGCCATCGCTATGAACATTTCCTTGACTTTTCGCTGCCAGTTCTTGTTCGTATCCAGATAAATATTTCGGGCGAGCTGCATCGTGATGGTACTGCCACCCTGGGTAATTCTCTTGTTTTTTATAATTGACTTTGCGGCACGCACTATTGCCTTTAGGTCCACACCATTGTGCTTATAGAACTTCTTGTCCTCGATACTGACCATGCAGTTTACGAAGTTCTGCGGTATATCCTCATACTTCACATAGTCAGCCTTTTTGGTAGTGGCCGTCTCGGATATCTCATCACCGTTTGTATCGTAGAGTGTACTCGTGCGCGCCGGTAAAAATGTGTTTTTGTCAGATTTCTGCACGAGCTCTACCGCCTCTGAGTGAAGCTTCGCCACCTTGTCTGCATAGCCTCCAAAGTAGTAAAAGCATAATCCACCAAGTATCAGTACCATCAAAAAAATCTGAAGCTTTATGAAAAACCAGAAAACGCGATGCTGCTTTTTCTTCTTTTTCTTTTTCTGTTTTGCCATTTCTAAACGTTACCTCCAAACTATCGGTATACCATTGTATATCGGCATACTTTATAGATAATTGACAACTATATCCAATATGTACTGTCTATTATACTACAATGCCTCTACATCAGATAATTAATAATTGCTTAATTTTCTATTATACCTTTATAGCACAAAAGGAAGCTAATTGCTCCCTTTATCAAGCTATTTTACATCTTTATTACTGTTGTAGTCAAGTAAATAGTTTTTTACAATGCTTTTCGCTATCTCTAGCCAAGCTGGTCAGCCAGAAATTCTGCTGCTGCACCCGCCAGCTTTTCGGCAATCTCAGACTTATCGGCTTTTTCATCGTAAGCACACAGTATAACGGCTCCCCACTCACCATCATGCACTATTACTGCTATTGCCTGCGCTTCACAGTCAGCTTTATCGTCCTTTACCACAGGTATCAGGGTATCGTCTTTTTTACTGTACAATGCACTTTTTCTCTTATCCATAATATTCTCGAGCTCTTTTGACAAAGCCTTGCCTATATAATTTTTGTGGTTTTTGCCGGCTGCCGCTATTATCTCATCCCTATCCGCCACACATACCATGGCTCCTGTTACCTTTGACAGGCTCTGTGCATATGCCTGTGATATATTCTTCAGGCTTCCAACCTGCGAATACTTCTTTAGCACTATCGTCTCGTCCGCATCCATATATATTTCCAGTGGGCTTCCCTCTTTTATATGGAGCATCCTGCGCAGTTCCTTCGGTATGACTATTCTGCCGAGTGAGTCTACTCTTCTGGTCAATCCTGTAATTTTCACTTTATTGTCCTCCGTTACTTTTGCATTTGCATTCATGCTTTGGAGGTAGTATATGGGAATTTGAGTAAAATATACATTCGGTATGCACTGATACAGTGCTCTTTCATAATAGCTTTCATAATATTTTTTATAATGTCACGGTATGTTTTGAATTTGATAAGATATCTATATCCATCAGCTCACGCTCATCTGCGATATCCACATATACACAGTCATACTTCTTTGCCACACTTCTGCCACCCTTATCACCCTCCAGTGATAAAAGCTGTGGTATAAGCGATGAATTAAATACACACGGGTTGCCTACGGCATCTCCACAGCGAAGTGAAAATGCCAATCGCTTATTCCCTTTATTTTCAAGTACTTTGTCTATTAATTTAATCACGCTTTGACTTTTTAAATATGGCTGGTCAGCTACTGCAAACATGTAGTAGTCCTGCATACCAGTCTTTTTCTGCTCCTGCACCGCCATAATTCCTGCTTTTATGGTGTAGGATATGCCTTTTTCGCTGTCCGGACTTAAGACTGCATGGCAATCCGGGATACCTGCGCAGTAGTCCAGTATTTCCCGGTAACGTGTAACGACGGTTATATCTATGACCGGGTTATTCGATTCTGCATTTTTTAATTTATTATATCTATTTTTAATTTCCGTCAAGCGATCAAGCAAATGCCTGTACATAGGTTTTCCATCCAGCTCATAAAACAGCTTGTTACTTCCAAAACGGCGGCTGTTTCCAGCCGCCATGTATATGATATGAATCATTTCACTCTAAGGTCCTTTTCGTGCCAGTTTGGGTCTACCATTCCCATAAGTATTTTTTCAGGGGTAAACGGAACTGTCCTGTGCCATACGCCTGTTGCGCGATAAATGGCATGTGCCAGCGCAGGAGCCGGTGTATTGATAACTATCTCACCGATTGACTTAACTCCGAATGGGCCTGACGGCTCATAGCTTGTCTCAAATTCGACATTGATATTGCCCACATCCTGTCGTGTCGGTATCTTGTACTGCATGAGGTCATTTTCTGCGATTTTTCCACCGGCATTGTAGGTGACATTCTCATAAAGCGCCATGCCGATTCCCTGACCTATGCCGCCCTCGGTCTGTACACGCGCGAGGTTTGGATTGACCGGAATTCCGCAGTCCACAACAGCCTGATAATCAAGTATTTTAACTGCTCCTGTCTCCTTATCAAGCTCTATCTCGACCATTCCTACCATGTATGGAGGAGGTGAAACAGGTGATGAATATGTCGCTGTGACATCTACAGGTATCGTGTTGTTGACCTGTGATTTTGTTGCTATATCGGAAAGACTTACGGAAACTGCCCCATTGTCTGCACCATCCGGATTTATGATATACACCTCTTTACCGTCGAAATCCACCTCTGATGCAGCACAGCCCAGCAGCTGTGCGCCGATTTTCTTTATGTTTTCACGAAGCTCAAGTGCTGCATTCTGTGTGGCCATTCCTGTAATGTAGGTGGTTGATGAGGCATATGAACCTGAATCATAAGGAGAAGCATCCGTATCCGCTCCAAACACGATTATATCATCCGGCTCGCAGTCAAGTACCTCAGCCGCCATCTGCGCAAGTATTGTATCACAGCCTGTTCCCATGTCTGCCGCGCCTATCATCATATTGTAGGTGCCACAGTCTGAAAGCTTTAAGGTACACGATCCGACATCTACATTTGATATGCAGGAGCCCTGCATTGCAAGTGCCATGCCTGCCGCACGAACCTTGCCATTTCCCATATCGCGGACAGGATACTTGTCTGCCCAATGGAAATTATCCGCACAGTGCATTATGCATCTGTCGAGTGCACATGCATTGGCTGTCTCGCCAAAATATGCCGGCATAAACATGCCCTCACGGACGATATTTTTCAAACGAAGCTCAACCGGGTCTATATGCAGCTTTTCTGCCAGCTCATTGACGGTTGATTCAAGTGCAAATATACCCTGTGTGGCTCCATAGCCTCTGTATGCTCCTGCCGCCTGCACGTTTGTATACACAACATCGCACGAAAATCTTGTTGCCTCGCAGCCTCCTGTATAAAGAGGAAGTGATTTATGACCGGAAAGTCCTACTGTTGTAGTGCTATGCTCTCCGTATGCTCCACCATTTGACAGCGTATAAAGATCTATCGCCCTTATATGACCATCTTTCATCGCTCCGAGACGCACGGTAACCTCCATCTCATGACGCGGTGACGCGATAGTCTGGCACTCTTTTCTGCTGTAGATTATCTTGCTCGGGCGCTTTGTCTTCCATGTAACAAATGCCGGATACACCTCACAGACCGCTGTCTGCTTGGCACCGAAACCTCCTCCGATACGCGGCTTTTCAGCGCGCACCATAGACTTTGGAATATCAAGTGCATTTGCCAGTATTCGGCGCAGGTGAAAAACTATCTGTGTCGAGCTGATACAGTGAAGCCTGCCGTATCTGTCTATCTCACAGTATGCTCTGCAGGTCTCCATATATGCCTGCTGCGCTGCCTTTATGCGATAGGTGTGCTCAATAATCTCATCGCACTCCGACAGAATTTTCTCTACATTTCCATGCTCATCCTCCTCATGATGAATGAGATTGCGCTTTACATCGCCTGTATTTATGCTGGATGACCAGTCATCCTCAGGATGCACAAGCACCTTGTTGTCCAGCGACTTTCTGAAGTCAAGCACCGGCTCAAGAATCGTGTACTTTACTTTTATCATGTTAAGAGCCTTGTCCACCGCCTTTTCCGATTCACCTACCACAATAGCGACAGCGTCACCTACACTTCTCACATGGCGGTCAAGGATTAATCTGTCATATGGTGACGGCTCCGGAAATGTCTGGCCTGCGATAGAAAAACGCTTTTTCGGAACATCCTCCCAGGTGTATACTGCGACCATGCCCGGCACCTTAAGAGCAATATCTGTCTTTACATCCTCGACAATTGCATTCGCATACGGGCTTCTAAGAAGCTTTATGACAAGCGCATCACGCGGTGTGATATCATCGGTAAATACCGGCTTTCCGAGTAAAAGCTGGCTCGAATCCTTTTTAGGTATACATTTTCCAACCGCGTGGTAATCCCTTCTGGCGCGGTTGAAGCTGTTTACATTAGTTTGATTTGTGCTCATCCTGCCACTCCTTTCCGATATCCTCTCCGTAGACGCCTGCCTCGAGATTAAGAGGTGCGCCCTCCTTCTTACTGTTTAAGAAATTTCTGATTGAGCGCAGCTGACTCTGATATCCTGTACAACGGCACAGATTTCCTGAAAGATATTCAAGAATTTCCTCATCAGTCGGGTCAGGATTTTCTCTTAAAAGTGCCACAATATTTACAATATAACCTGGATTACAGAAGCCGCACTGATCCGCTCCCTGTGCAGCAAAAAATCCTGTAAACTGCTTAGCTTCCTCCTCAAGTCCCTCAAGGGTATCCACGGCTCTGCCGTCTGCCCTGCCTATCGGCATGCTGCATGACAGCACAGGCTTTCCATCCAGAAGCACTGTACAAAGACCGCAGTTGCCTGACTCACAGCCTCTCTTCACCGAAAAGCAATTGTGCTTGCGGCAAAAGTCTAAAAGGACCATATCCTGGTCTACCGAGTCGGTTATTAACTTTCCATTTAATTTTATTTTAACATCCATATATATGAATTCCTTCCTACTTAATGCTCGTGCTTAATATCATCGCAGATGTCAAGCGACTGTGTAACAGCGCGGCGTGTAAGCACCCGGCAGATTATCTCTCTGTACTCAGCCCCTGCCCTTATATTGCTTCCAAAACGGATATGCTCTGCAACATATTCGGCAAATTTATCTATTTTGGCATTGCTTTCGGAGTTGTCTGTCAAAGCTGCATTACCGTCTGTCTTTGCATCTGCTAAACCATCGAGTATGCCCTCCTCATCCCACACAGGCTCTGCCATATATGGTGATGCTCCGATAACCGCCACATACCTGCCGTTTCTATTTGCCACTGCACATGTGAGCACAGGAAAGTCTGTTGACTGGTTTCTCTGGCTTAAGTATACTACGCCCTTTGCATTTTTCGGCACTATTACTGATACGAGCACATCGCGCGTGGTTCTTGGAAGTGCCGCAAACTCGTCCAAATCCATAATTCCTGCCTTGTGAAGCTGCACCTTTGCTCCCAGCGCCCTGAAAATCGTCATGACATCTGAAAATCCAAATCTGCCCCAGATGCTTCCTCCGACAGTCGCCACATTTCTAAACTGCACTCCGACGATATGTCTGACCGACTCTGCGATTGCACCGTGTGTATATGCATTCAGTGCTTCATGTGTCTCTATCTGCCTGAGTGTTGCATATGCACCGATTCTAAACTCGTTCTCATCCTCATCAATTTGGTCAAGTCCGAGATCGCACAAATCAATTGCCGTGCCAAGTGTCTTATTTTTCATTTTGAGCCAGAGCATGCCGCCCAGCACAAAATTCGGTTTTTTCTGATAAAGCTCATAGGCTTCATCAAGGCTTTGCGCCCTCACATACTGATTGTAATAAAACATATTTTTCTCCTGTTATCCTGCTATATAGGTAACTATCAGTTACCTCATTTCGATTTCATACATGGCTTCCCACCTAATGTCCTGCTCCTTCATAAAGGCTATGAGGCTCTCCCTGTCTGAAAGCTCTGCACGCCATGCCAGACCACAGCCCGCCGATATAGCAGACGGAAGAGGAATCGTGCGCCCCGGAATACCACATGCCTTGCCTTTGATATCCAGCTTTAACGGCGCTGTGGTAGTCTCGAAGGTGATGATTAGCCGTTTTTTCTTTTCTCTTGCCAAATTTTTATCCATTACCTCACACCTTGTATAACTCTACGGACTTACAATAAGAGATGCTGCAGCCATTTTCTCGGCGATATCATACATGTTGGTCACCTCTCCGACTGCAAGCTTATCTGACAGCTCATAGTAATTCAGACATGTTCCGCAGGTAAAGATTTTCACCCCACGGCTCTTAAGCTCCTTTAAATCCTCAAGTGACTCTGAGCCCTCACAGGTCAGCTTCGCTCCTCCATTGTAGAAAAGCATGGTTTCAGGCGGGTTGTCCTGCTGCGAAAGTGCATAGATGAAGCCCTTTATGAGTACACTGCCCAGCTCCTCGCTGCCCTCTCCCATATAGGAAGAGCGGATTACAACGACTCTGTTATCTGTAGCCGGCCTGCATGCATACTGTGAAGCTTCGTCTGTATCCGAAAGCTCATCGGCATTTACAGCTTCAATTGTCAGCTTTACACTGTAGCTTCCGTCGTCGAGCTTATTGCTGTCGCAGCTATAGCCCTTCTGTGCAGCCATCTTTTTTAAATTTTCTACTGCAATTTCATTGTCCACAAGTGTCTCCACTGTGTCCGGCTGTGTGAGAGCCTCAATCGCCTTCTTTGTCTTTACTACCGGGATTGGACATGTATCCCCGATTGCATTTACTGTAATCATATTTATAATCCTCCCTATGTTATTTCAACTCGTCAGCCCTCAGAATGCAGGGCATGCAGCCTGTCAGCATATTTACATAAGCTATGATAGCTTAAAATCAGTTCACATATATCGGCACATCGCAGCGCTTAACAAATCGTCCCACCTTTGCAGCCGGAAGCCCTGCGGCTTTAAGCTCATGCAAAAAGGTATCTGCCTCAGAGGCTTTTACTGCAAACAGCAATCCTCCGGAGGTCTGCGGATCGAAAAGTACCTCCTCCATTGAAAAAGGTATATTTTTTGCAAAGCACACCTTATCACCTACATGGTTTCTGTTGCGCTGGGCCGCTGCCGTGAGGAAAAACTCATCTGCGCATCGCAGTGCTCCGGTAATGACCGGGATGGAAATCGAGTCGATAAGTGCTGTTATATCATCATTTAACATCTCGCTCAGATGTCCTAAAAAACTAAATCCCGTGACATCCGTGCATGCATGTATATCGAAAGCATGACTGATTTCGGATGCTGCCTTATTCAGTGTGGTCATAGAGCTTACCGCATCCTCAATTGCACCTAACGGAGCTTCCCCGACGCGGTTTGCGTTGCATACAAGCCCCACTCCGAGTTTCTTTGTAAGTATAAGCACATCTGACGGCTGCCCTGTATTGTTGCTGTAAATATGCTCCGGGTGGACCGTACCCATGACTGAAAGTCCGTATTTTACATCACTGTCTGCTATGGAATGACCACCTGCAAGTGTACCGCCTGCCTCTATCACCTTGTCAGCGCCTCCCTGCATTATTTTGCCGAGTATATTCAGGTCCATTTTCTCAGGGAAACAGACGATGTTCAATGCGGTCTTTACTGTGCCGCCCATCGCATAGATATCACTGAGCGCATTTGCGGCCGCTATCTGTCCAAACGTATATGGATCATCAACCATCGGTGGAAAAAAATCAAGCGTCTGGACTATCGCCGTGTCATCTGAAATTCTGTACACTGCCCCATCATCGCTGCTATCATATCCGACGAGCAGATTGCTGTCTTTTTCGCCCTTTGGCAACTTTGCTAAAACATGACTTAATAAATCCGGACCAAGCTTTGCAGTACAGCCACCGCCTTTGCAAAACACTATTTCCTGTGGCATGTTTGCTCCTTTCCATTGTTTAATACTGTTTATCTCAATGCCGCAATCTGCATAAGCGCTTCAGCGGCCTCATTTATCTCATCATTTGTATTATAATATGAAAATGAAAATCTCACCATACCCTGTTTTTGTGTTCCAAAGAATTTATGCATCAGTGGTGCGCAGTGTATGCCGCTCCTTGTTGCAATGCCATACTCATTCATAAGTATGTCTGACACCTCCGCCGAGTCCATATCAGCTATATTTACTGAAACAATCGCACAGTGCAGACCATTGTCGGGCAGCATATCGAAATCTCCATATATCCTGATTCCCGGGATTGTCTTTATTTTTCCCATAAATGCCTGCATCAGCTCATGCTCTTTAGCGTATATATTGTCGAGGCCGATTTTCTCAAGCTCCATGACACCTGTTAAAAGCCCTGCGATTCCCGGACCGTTTAAGGTACCGGCCTCAAGTCTTGTCGGAAGCTCCATAGGCTGGTTCTCAAGAAAGCTGAGTACGCCGGTACCACCGCTCTTAAACGGCTTTATATCTGCTCTCTCTCCCACATAAAGTCCTCCGGTGCCCTGCGGTCCCATCAACCCCTTATGGCCTGTGAAGCAGAGCACATCAATATTCATTTCCCTAATATTTATAGGAAGTACACCGGCTGTCTGCGATGCATCGACTATAAATAAAAGGTTATGCTTTCGTGCGATTTGCCCTATCGACTTAATATCCACCACATTGCCTGTGAGATTTGAAGCATGTGTGCAGACGATGGCTTTTGTTTCCGGACGGATTAAAGCCTCTATGTCCGATGGGGAAATTATCCCCCTTTTTATGCCTTCATCACTGCATGGTACAATATCCACACCCACGCCCCGCTCCCTTTGCATATAAAGAGGTCTGAGCACAGAATTATGCTCGAGCTGTGTTGTAATCACATGCTCCCCCGGCTCAAACAGTCCGTGGATTGCAATGTTTAGTGCCTCAGTGGCATTTGCCGTAAAAACGAGTCTGGCCGCATCATCCCCGCCGAAAAATTCTGTAAGGCACATTCTGGCCTCATATATTTTCCTTGACGCATCAAGCGATGCATCCGATGCCCCGCGCCCAGAATTGCCGCAGTGCTTCATTGCATCAAGCACAGCATCATATACCGCATCCGGCTTTTTAATTGTTGTGGCAGCGTTGTCCAGGTAAATCATAGTATGTCCTCATTTACTTCTCATCCAAGCAGATAAAATTTCTTTATATAAAGCTCATCATTTATATTTTTGCTAAGCATATTTGCTTCGACATGCTTCGGAAGGCTTGCGTAAATTATTGAATCATTATTTAATTCACACGATACTTCCCATGTTTTTAGTTCTTCAACTATTTTATAATCTTTAATCCTGATTATATTTTTATTATTATATACAAGTGCCGTTTTTGCTTTGCCTACCGATATTATTATATCCTGTGGGAAAACACCTATGTGCGATATGCCGTCCATACTCATTGCAGTCTGTTCAAGCTGCTCATCAGTAACCTCAAATACGCTATCCCATTCCACAGCAAGCAAATGATGCTTATCCTGCCATTTTACCTCTGATATATTGTTACAGCCCACAAGCAGTGCCTGCTCCACAGACATAGGCCGCATGAAGAAATCTTTTTTGTCGCGGACTGTACTCAGTACACCGCTCTCCATGCTTCCGATACGCTCGGCCAGGCGATACACCTCATCGCGATTGTGTGACACAAAGATAACAGGATTGTGAAAATCGGTAAGCATCTCCATAAGCTCTGATTCCATGCTTCTTTTCACATGCTCATCCAGTGCCGAAAAAGGCTCATCAAGCAGTATACACTCCGGCTTAGCTGCAAGCATGCGAAGCATTGCCACGCGCTGCCTCTGGCCTCCCGAGAGATGATCCGGATATGTGTCTGCCATGCCATCAAGCCCATACCTCTTGAGCCAGCCCTTCACTTTTTCCTCGTTACGCTGCCCCATTGCTATGCATATATTTTCCATCACGGTCATTGTAGGAAAAAGTGCATAGTCCTGAAACAGATAGCCTACCCTGCGCTTACCCGGGTGCAGATTTATGCGATTTTTTGAGTCATACAGCACCCGGTCATTTAATGATATAAAGCCTGAATCAGGAGTCTCTATCCCTGCTATACACTTGAGTGTCATACTCTTTCCTGAGCCCGACATACCAATTACGGACACAATCTCGTCCGTAAGCTCCATGTCAACCGAAAGCATGAAATTATCCAACTGTTTTTTTATTTTTACTATGAGCGACATTATTTTTTCTCTTTCTCTTTATGCCCTTGCTTTTGCCGCATATCATATTTATCGATACAAGGCATGCAAACGAAATCGCTATGATTACTATGCACCAGAAGCCCGCTGTGGCATAGTCACCACTTTGGATGACCATTGCTATCTGCTGTGATATGGTCGATGTCTTTCCCGCTATATTTCCGGCAAGCATTGATGTGGCACCGTACTCACCGATAGCTCTGGCAAAGGCCAGCGTGACACCCGATATGATGCCGGGCTTTGCCATCGGCAGACGTATCTTCCAGAAAACCTTCCACTCACTTATGCCGAGAGTGCGCGCCGCATATATGACATTTTCATCTATCTGCTCAAATGCCGCTCTCGCATTTCTGTACATGAGAGGGAGTGCAATGATGGTTGCTGCCACCACACAGCCAAGCCACGTGTGTACTACCTGTATCCCCATGCTATGGCTTAAAAAGCTTCCAAAAGGACGCCTTGTGCTGAAAATCCTTAAAAGGATGTATCCAGCCACGGTAGGCGGCAATACCATCGGAAGTGTTAGCAGTCCATCCCAGAATGCCCTCACTCTGCCCTTTGTGTTTATAACAAGCTCAGCAAAAGCTATTCCTATAAAAAAAGAAAAAACTGACGCTACTATTCCTGTTTTTAATGTTACCCAAAGCGGTGAAAAATCAATCTGTCCCATTATTCATTTACCGAAAAATGATATTTCTCAAATACTGACATTGCCTCATCTGTCTGAAGATATGCGATAAATTCCTTTGCGGCTTCAAGCTCGTCTGCTGTAGTGTTGTCACCCTTTAAGGCTGCTATCGGATATATAACATCGCCTGTTAAGCTGTTTGGAAGCTTTTCTATAATGTCAAGCTGATTCTCGTATCCGAATGTATCTGAGTAATAAACTGTTCCTATTTCGTTTGCACCCTCAGCTACGGCAGATGCAACTGCACCTACATTTGCACAGCTGTTGATTTCCAGACCGCCAAGTGCCTTTGAGATATCAGAATCTGAAATATCCTGTGGCTTTGAAGCATCTCCTTCAACCATTTTTGAATTTACAAGTGCTACTCTGGTGTACTGTCCTACAGGAACTGTTCCGTCAGCAAGTGCCATATTTTTAGCCTTTGAGATGTCTGCAAAGCTGGTAACTGCCGTGCCACTATTCTTATATGTAACAAGGCACACCTGATTATTTAAAAGGTCAACACGAGTATCATCAACCACGCTTCCTGCTTCATAACCATTCTGAAGCTCATCCATCTGTGCCACTCCTGCTGAGAAAAAGATATTGCACTTCGCGCCCTCTTTAATCTGTGCCATCAGAGTTCCCGAACTGTCATAGTTGTTCTGGAAGTTTACATTTGGATGCTCCTTGGTGTAGGCTGCACAAATTTCATCCATAACACCGTTTAAGCTCTTTGCCGCAAAAATTGATAAATCGACATCTGCATCTGCTGTATCCTTTTTTCCACAGCCCGCAAGAAGTCCTGCTATAAGGATAAGTCCAAACGCAAGTCCTGCATATGCTGCAAATTTTCTCTTTAAACCCTTGCGCTCCTTTACTGATCCGTCAGTACCTGTCGCTATTCTTAAGCTCATACTTTTAACCTTTCTTTTCCTTTATTTAAATTAAATATGCATGTGATTAATATTCAGCTTATCTTGATTTATTAATATATGATAATTTCATCATCCAATCTGCTCCAGCAGCACCGAAATACTGCCTCCGCACACCATTCCCTCTTTCTCGGCATCGTCAGTGTTCATGCTCACATCCATCAAGGCGCATTTGAACTCCTGCTTGCGAAACAGTCTCCTGCAATGGCTTATAACCTCTGCCTCCGCACAACCGCCGCCTATAGTTCCGATGATCCGATTGTCTGAGCTCACGAGCATCTGTGTTCCGACTCCGCGCGGTGCACTGCCATTCTTTTTTATGATGGTACACAGTATATACTTCTCATCTGATGCCTCAATAAGTGCATCAAGCACTTCGTTATCCACCTGTGTGCAGCCGGTACGCTCATTTTTGCACTTTACTATCTCACTTATCACCGAAAGCGCAATTTCCTCCGGTGTCTGTCCACCTATTGCAAGGCCTATCGGAGAATGTAATCCTGATATAATTTCCTGTGAAAATCCCGATTCTTCAAGTTCTTTTTTTACTATGGCAGCTCTTTTCTTTGAGCCCATCATCCCCACATAGGCGTATGGCTTTCTGAATATCTCCGTAAGACACTCCATATCAAAGCGATGACCTCTTGTCATGCATACATAGTAATCATCCGCCTGTGGCTCCAGCCTGGCGAGAGTTTTTTTATAATCGCCGCAAATTACATGGTCTGCGCCTTGGCGCTTTGCATTGTCTGCAAACAGAGGTCTGTCCTCTATCACCCATATGTCAAAGGCCAAAAGCGATGCCATGCGTACAAGTGCCGCCGATACATGACCTCCTCCGCAGATTATGAGGCGTGGTCTGCTGCCTATCTGCTGTTTAAACATCACAATTGAATTATCATTGTCATTTATTTCGTCTGCCCATGCACTGCCTGATGCCACTCTTATTCTGCCATCTATATAAAGCGCCTTTTCACCGGCATGTGCTCCTTCTATGACTGTCAACAGCTCACAGCGGCTGTCCGCCGGTCTGTCCTTTATCGAAGCATATATGTTTGCCGGAATCAGCTTCACCTCGTCACCGGTATGAATCTGACCGCCTCTTATGACTACTGCAAACACGCCCTCCTTTGGCATAATGCACTCGCCCATCCTCTTGTAGATAGCACAATGCGAATGACACTGCTTGCCTATCTGCGTCATCTCAAGGATGGTATCTCCTATGCAAAAGCGTGTACCAAGCGGTAAATTCTTGAAATCAAATCCTGATATAATTAAATTTTCGCCAAATGCGCCGTTGTCTATCTGCGCTCCTCTTGCCCTGAAGTCATCTATTTTCTCCGCGGAAAGCAGGCTGACCTGCCTGTGCCACTTTCCGGCATGTGCATCTCCCATGATGCCGTAGTCTGCGACAAGCTCCGCCTGTGGCACCTCTCTCTTTTCAGTTCCTCTCTCTTTGCTTATATTGATTGCAAGAAGCTTTCCCATTATTTTCTATCAGCCCCCTATCCGGCTCATATTTCTTGCTGCATTTACTTCCGCAGCTTCTATCTCTGTAGTCTTTGTCTCTGTAGTTTTTGTATATGTCACTGCATTATCATTAAAATTGTGACACCTTGGCTTTGCCTTTATGGCAGCCCTTAGTGCCCGAACTATTACAAAATCTTTTTCCAAATCATCTGCAAAATCCCATGAATCAGGTACTAAATCCATCGTCACACTGCTTCCCAGGCATGGCATAAGCCTGCCGTCAGCCGTAACACGTATGCGGTTGCAGGTATCGCAGAACTTCCCATGGATTGCCTGAATCAGCCCTACTCTGATATCAAGTCCATGAAAACTGTAATACTCTGCCGGACCGTTATCCGCATTATTATATCCCGAATTAATTTCTTCTCTATTTTCAGTATCTATACTGCAAGGATTTCCATACACTTTTAAAAGTGCGCCAATAACCTTCTCATACGGCTTGACTCCGTTGGTGTGTCCTTCACCTACCGGCATCATCTCTATAAAGCGGATATCTGTACCTTTTTTTGCAAGCATACCGTGTGAGAGCCACCACATCTGTCTGCGGTGTAAGCACTGCATTGATTTTCACTCTTATTCCACACTCTATGGCGGCATCGATTCCATGCTCCACTTTATCAAGCAGCGGTTTTTTTGTGATGCGTTCATATTCTGACGCATCTATAGTGTCCAGGCTCACATTTATGCTGTCTATGCCTGCTTCCTTTAACCACTTTGCATGCTGCGCAAGCAGTACTGCATTTGTAGTAAGCGATACGCTGCTGACACCCGGTATCTTTTTGATTTGTAAAACCATTTCATCAAGCTGCGGATGCAGAAGCGGCTCACCGCCTGTCAGACGAAAATGCGTGATTCCAAGCCTTGTGGCTGCGCGGACTATGCAAAGCACCTTTTTTACGCTAAGTTTATTTATTGCCTGACACTTTTTATTATTGTCCTGTGGGTTGCAATAATAACAGTTCAGATTACAGCTATCTATCACCGATATGCGCATATAGTCAATCTCTCTGCCAAATCCATCGCGCATGTTAAAAGCCCTTTCCAAAACCACAGTTAGGAAACGTGCAGACATCACAATTCAGGCAGAGGCCGCCTTCTCCAAGTCCGGCAAGCTCATCTGCATAAATCATATCACGTGCCATAAGCCTAGGCAACACAATATCAAATATCGTGCGCTTATTGTACATGGCACAGCCGGGCAGCCCACATATCGGCACCAGCCTGTCACCTGCATCATAGTACGACAGCAAAAACATGGCTCCCGGAAGCACCGGCGAGCCGTATGACACAATCCGTGCGCCTGTATTTTTGATGGCAAGTGGCGTTTTATCATCAGGATCCACGCTCATTCCACCTGTGCAGAATACAATTTCCGCTCCTGCCTCTATCGCACGTAAGCATCCGTCTGTTATTTTTTTGTCATCATCATCAAACACCTCATGAAACATCATCTGTGCGCCAAACTCTGCTATTTTTTTTTCTATAACAGGTGTAAATGCATCCTGTATCCTGCCATGGTACACTTCGTTTCCGGTTGTGATTATCGCTGCTTTTCTGACCACGAACGGCTTTATATCAAGAATCGGTCCGTCATCGCATATGTGCGAAGCCGCCTCTAGCTTATCCTTTTTTATGACAAGCGGTATGATTCTTGTTCCGGCGAGCTTATCACCCTTTTTCACAGTGGTATTGCCGTGCCTTGTGGCTATCATCAGCTCTCCAAAGGAGTTGACCTTTTTAAGCTTTTTGCTATCCACCTTAAGCAGTCCATCACAGTCAGCAATCACCTCTATCTTGCCTTCCTTTACAGGGGATGGATGCATTTTACTTGCGGTGCCACCAAAAGTGCCGGATTCTGCGGCTTCACAATGACCTTCTGCGTCAGCCTCATTGCTATTTGTGCCACATGCGCTCATACGATAAAGCACCTCTGCTGCCTCATTTTCGTGCATCATGGTCTCATCATTTTCCCATATATATATGGTGTCTTTTCCGACGCTAAGCAGCACCGGTATATCCTCTTTTGTTATAATATGCCCCTTGCGAAAAACCGCATCCTTTTTCACACCGGGGATAATCTGTGTGATATCGTGGCAGAGCACCTGTCCGACTGCCTCCGTTGTCTTCATAAGCTTCATATAATCCCACACTCCAAATATTATTTTTGTAAATAGTTACTGTCCTAAACCATACCCCGTGCATTTCCGTCACCGGCCACACTCACTGTCATACTGCAGTAAAATATCAAGTCCATGCTCTATATTTCCCATAAGAAAATCCATGCTCTCCGACACTGCCTTCACACTGCCGGGCAGATTAACTATCAGTGTGTTTTTCCTGATGACGCAAACGCCTCTGCCAAGCATGGCGCGCGGTGTAAGACTCATGCTGTACGCTCTCAGTGCCTCAGCGATACCCGGTGCATTGCGCTGTGCAACATCCATTGTAGCTTCCGGCGTGATATCCCTAGGTGAAAAACCTGTGCCGCCGGTTGTAAGCACCAGATTGCATTTCATGTCATCACTCAACCTGACAAGCTCGTCTGCAATCTGTTTTCTCTCGTCCGGTATGATTTTATATGAAACCACCTCGTACTCATCTTTGGGAAGCAGTTCCTTTATTTTCGGACCGCTTTTATCCTCTCTTTGGCCTGCTGCGCCTTTATCGCTTATCGTTATAATCCCTACAGTATACATTACATCACCCTGTTATCCTTGATTAATTGTGTATTTTTAACTTCTCAGCATTTTAAATGGGCTATAATCGTTGCCGGTCACATTGTTAGTTGTGATCAGTAACGTAATGTCCGCTCTTTCCACCGGATTTTTCAAGCAGATGTATCTGCCCGATTTCCATTCCACGGTCTAGCGCCTTACACATATCATATATGGTAAGAAGCGCCACACTGACCCCTGTCATGGCCTCCATCTCTACACCGGTTTTGCCCACACAGGCTGTCGTGCAAATTGCCGTGATACTGCTGTTTTTTTCATCCAGCTCAAACTCAACATCGCACTTTGTCATGGCAATAGCATGACAGAGCGGAATGAGCATGGAATTGTTCTTTGCTCCCATGATTCCTGCAATCCTTGCCACTCCCAGCACATCACCCTTTTTAGCCGTGCCCGTAGATACAGCCCTGTATACAGCGTCATTTACCTTTATCGTGCCACAGGCTTTCGCCACGCGGTATGTGTCATCCTTTGCATGCACATCCACCATGTGAGCTTCCCCTGCCTCATTAAAATGTGTGAGCTTTCCTTTATTTTGTTCCTGATTATTGAAATCTAATCCGTTTTCCTGCGTCAATCTGTTTATCCTCACTGTAACTATTCAGAACCACTGAAAACACCTTAATAGTTACCCTCATTTATTATTTAATAAATCTTTACGCCGTGCTCAAATGCCGATACCGCCTCAAGCACACTGCCTGCTATACTCCTTGCCTTGTCAGAGATTGTAAAGCAATTTGTTATCTCACTCTCGCGCGGGTCGATATCCGCTATCTTGAAGCCTTTCCTGAAATAATAACCCTCACGGATAAGGCCTCGTATGATGCCTGTAATTGTAGCATTCACAGGGACATATTCAGACAATTTATTGTCATAGCTTTCTTTATCCGGATATATCCGCGCTATCTCATCGCCCTTTTGCACAATATCTCCGATTTTTCTGACATCATAAATATATCCTGCTGCCGGAGCGTGTATCACACGCTCACTTGTGAAGCCTGCGATATTTCCCGGAACCCCTGTGTTGGGCTGTGCCATGCCATCGGTAATGATGCGCGCCAGATTGTGCCCACGCATGGACTCAATCACCAGATGCACGTCCTTGCCTGCCGTAAAGCCCGGACCTACTCCTATCACAAGCGGTGCCATATTTATTGTGGTGCCCAGATTTTTCTTTGCTATTATGGCATCTACCACAACATCCGGTTTTAAAAGTGCAATTGACTCACCGGTTGGGTCTATGAGAAGCGGAACCTCTCCGGCTTCAAGCACAGCTTCGATAGCTGAGCTATTCCACTTTTCCGATGCAATATGAGCCGCCGGTGTGTCATTTTCCCCTGAATATGTCTCTGTATCAGTCTCTGCATCAGCCAAGGCAGGAACTAGTCTGGCTGTCAGACCCTCTACAACTGCGCTCCCATCATACACTGCCTCGCAAAAGGACACCTGGCGCCGTATGGCAGCCGGATAGTCTGTCTCAAGCGCTATCACCCTATGTCCTGCCCGGTGCAGTCTGTGGATGATGCCTGTCGCAAGATCGCCTGCACCACGGCATATGATTAACAAATTTTTCTTTTTTATTTGATTATTGCTCTGATTCATGCTCATCTGATTAATTACCCTGTTACCTTATTATTTCCATATTTGCAACTATTCAGAACCACCCACGCTCATTCGCAAAAACGCACGATACTCGTCCTTCAAAACCGCTATCGCGCAGCTTTCTGACATAGACCTGCCGCAGCGTATCTATAACCGAGTCATCAACCACTACATCCTCTGCCGTTCCTAGCTCGTTTTGCATAAGCTCATATCGAAATACAACGTCTTTACATGGCTTGCCCTTTTCCCACGTGCCAAGCACTATGATAACATCTGTGGTGAGCGGATATACGACAGGCTCATCCGCTGCCGGATATTTGAGAGAATGGTGCTTTGCTCCATCTGCTTCGATTATAACATAATCTAACGCCTGTGGCATGTCTTTAATCAGTTTATCGAGCAAATCATACGGCAGTCCGCACATCTTTGGCTTTGACTGTTCTGATATTTTCTGTTCAGATATTTTCTGTTCAGATATTTTATGCCCCGCCATGCAATATCCATCTTTTATTATTTTATCCCTTAACGCAAAAAAATCGCAGGATAGGTCAGTGTCAGCTTCGACATACATGTGCGTTGTTGTTGTGACAAGCACACCTTTTCCACTCCTGTGATATTCCCTTGCAAGCTTATGAACGAGTGTGGTCTTGCCACCTGCGCCCACTATTGAAATCACTTTTTCCATATATTTCCATACTTTCCCACAAATAATAAAGCCGCCGGTGTACTTAATGCACCGGACGGCTTCAAAATCCTAAGCGTTAATCATCCACACGCTTCACATCATCTTTTTCGTCCATATCCCACATATATGGCGCGTTCTTTGACTTCTTCGGCAAAATAATATTGAGAAGAATAGCGCAAAGTGAGCAAGGCACGATACCTGAACCGCCAAATATAAGCTGTACATAGTATGGCAGGTGTGATGTAGCACCTGTTGTAGCGCCAAGTCCGTAGCCTAAACCGATTGCAACTGAGATAATTGTAATCTCACGGCTGCCGATTGGCTCCTTTGTGATGAGCTCAATTCCGGAAATCAGGATAGAGGCAAACATCATAACCGCAGCTCCGCCGAGCACCGACTGAGGCATGATTGACATGAGAGCTCCAATTTTTGGGCAGAAGCCGCAAATAACAAGGAATATAGCTCCCATTGAAATAGCAAATCTATTGACAACCTTTGTCATTGAAACAAGACCTACATTCTGTGAGAATGAGGTATTTGGCAGTACTCCGAAAAGCGCTGCAAATGATGAACCAAGACCGTCACAGATAACACCGCCGGAAAGCTCTGAATCTGTAGCCTCTCTGTCCATTCCACCCTCCACACAGGCTGAGATATCGCCAACTGTCTCGATTGCAGTAACGATAAACATGATGCCGATTGGGATGATTGCATTGGCATGGAAGGAAATTCCCACATCTGACAGCTTTCCAAAGCCTATAAAGCTTGGAACTGCTATCCATGCTGCATTTTTAACCTCGTCAAAGTTTACTACCCATGAATATGTGTATTTGACACCGTCAGCGGTCACACCTGTGTGTGACATGGTAAGTGTCATAATGATTGCTACAACATATCCTGCCAGAATACCAAAAAGGATGGCAGATGATGAAAAAATACTGCGCGATGGTGCAAAATGCTTAAGAAGCACGATTACTATAAGTACAACCATTCCAAGAAAAAGGTTTGGCAGTGAGCCGTAATCATTTTTGCCTGTGCCACCGCAGAAGTAGTTGATTCCCACTCCAAGGAGTGAAAGTCCGATTGCTATAACAACTGAGCCTGTAACGATTGCCGGGAAAAACTTGCGCAAAGGCTTTAAGAAGGCTCCGAGTATGCCCTCGAAGATACCTCCTACAAGGCAGGCTCCCATAATAGCACCATATGCTATAACTCCGCCGCCACACGCTGCAACTGTATTATTTAATACTCCAAGAAAGCCCGAAGAGGTTCCCATAACGATAGGTACCTTTCCGCCGACCGGTCCGATGGAAAACATCTGTACTAATGTTACAATACCTGCGATAATCATTGCATTCTGTAAGAGAGCAGTTCTAAGCTCCGCAAAGCCAGCGTCCGCTGTGAGCCCGCATGCTCCCATAACAATGATAAGAGGTGTAAGGTTTCCGATGAACATAGCCATAACATGCTGCAGTCCAAGCGGAATAGCCTGAGACAGAGGTATTCTGCCCTCAAACTGGTAAGGTGAAGAGTTCGTTGTCTTTTTCATTGGTTCCTCCAAATAATTATACTCTTAATTTAATAAAAAATTTACAAAATTATTTTACGAGCATAAGGCTATGTGGTCAATTTAGTATTACTTATAATATAATGTCCATTTACTTATAAATAAATGCTATTGAAATTAGTTCCTGACAGCAACAGGGCACACCACAACCGGTATGCCCTATCTATTACAAACGATATAGCTATTCAGAATAATCTATATTTATTCAACCCTAAGCAGCTCACAGTTTCCCTGCATATCCTTCCAGAAATCCTTTATAGGTGTGCCGCGAAACTGATTGACTATGCTGCAGTTCATTGCACCATGTCCCACGACAAGCACATTTTTGCCTGCCTCAAGCTGCGGTCTTAGCACCTGCTCTATAAACTCGCCTGTTCTGTGATATAGCTCCTCAAAGCTCTCTGCGCCGTCCTTTGCCACATATTTTTCCGGCTCCTCAAAGAGCAGGTAGACAGGGCATTCGGGCTTTTGCCTGATGTTCTTCACTCCCTCATAATCACCGAAGCACATCTCGTGAAGCCTGTTGTCAGTGATAATCTCTACTGCTGGGTTTCTGTCTGCAAGAAAAATCCTTGCCGTCTCCTGTGCTCGCTTAAGTGGGGAGCAGTAGCATATGTCAAAATCTATATCCTTATATTTTTCTGCGGCATCGTAAGCCATCTGCCTGCCGGTTTCGTTGAGTGGGATATCCACCTCACCCTGCAGTCTGTGCTCCTCATTCCAATCTGTTCTTCCATGTCGCAAAATATAAAACATAATTAATCCTCGATTTCTCCATTTCTATGTCTCTCGAAGAAATGCCTTGTCTCCTTAACAACAACACCACTAAGAGCAAACAGCGCTATCATATTTGGCAGAGCCATGAGACCATTGAAGATATCAGCGATAGTCCACACCGCACTTACAGTCATATAAGGTCCGATGAAAACTGCAAGTATATATATCCAGCGATAAACCTTTACATATTTCATCCTTCCGCCACTCAAATACTCTAAGCACCGCTCACTATAATAATCCCAACCGAGTATAGTTGTAAAGGCAAAAAATACAAGACACAGCATAAGTACAAATGCTGATAGCTCTTTCGGTAAAGGAAGACCATTCTGGAATGCGTACGTAGTAACCTGCACGCCCTCGAGTCCGTCAACCTGCCATGCGCCTGTGAGCACGATGGAAAGTCCTGTAAGTGTACATATAACTATTGTATCAATGAATGTTCCTGTCATGCTGACAAGTCCCTGACGGACTGGTTCCTTTGTCTGTGCTGCAGCCGCCGCAATCGGCGCACTACCAAGTCCTGCCTCGTTTGAAAAGATTCCTCTGGCAACACCCTTTTGCATTGCAACAAGAAAGCTTCCCACGGCACCGCCTGTTATGGCCTTCGGTGAAAACGCTGCCTTTACTATTGTAGCAAACGCTGCCGGAACCGCTGTGATATTGCATACCACAAGCACGAGCACAAATACAATATATATAACAGCCATAAAAGGAACTATTATCTGGCTGACACTTGCAATACGCTTTACTCCGCCGATAAGCACTGCTGCCACGCAGAATGCCAGTACAAGCGAAGCAATGACAACTGACCATGAATACTCACCAAGGAACGGTAAAACCTTTACTGTATGCTGGTTTTTTGGGTCAAAAAAGTTGTTTACAGCACTTGATATTCCGTTTACCTGGCTGAATGTTCCTATTCCGAAAAGTCCAACGCATACGCCGAAAAATGCAAATATCTTTGCAAGCCATTTCCATTTTGTACCCATTCCCTGCTCTATGTAGTAGAATGGTCCGCCGAGACTATGTCCGTCCTTGCCGATGACACGATATTTTACAGCCAAAAGTCCCTCTGAATACTTTGTTGCCATGCCAAAGAAGGCTGCAAGCACCATCCAGAAAAGTGCTCCCGGTCCTCCTGCACCGACTGCAGTTGCTACACCGACTATGTTGCCGGTTCCGATTGTTGCGCTAAGCGCGGTACAGAGTGCGCCAAAGCTCGTAATCTCGCCATCGCCGCCCTCTTCATTTTTGACCATCCACTTTAGTGCCAGAGGAAGCTTTCTCATCTGAAGAAGCCCCAGACGAACTGTGAGCATTATACCTCCTGCCATGATGAGCACCATGAGCGGCACTCCCCAGACGAAATCGTCCACTGCTTTAAGAAAATTGTTGATTGTGTTCCACATTGAAATACTCCTGCCTCTCTTTTTTATCTAAACACAAGATCTTTGTGTTTTGAGCAAATACTATTGATATAAATAATTTCATCCGGAAACAATTGAAAAAGCAAGCTTAGCAGCACTTACGTGAATTGAAATAAAAAACCCCATATACGCTGCATATACAGTCTGATACATGGGATTAAGAAGATTATCTTAAGAATATCTGTCCAATATCTTCTCCGTCCTGTTGCCTGAGAGATTCGTACGAGAAGCAGCCTGTGCCATGATATATTCATAGTCACTGCACTCCTACTGCTTCCTATTCGTACGTTGCACCTTCGGCCCCCGCCAAGCGGGTGTCTCCAGAGAGTCGATCCATTTACAGTTGCACCGCCTGCTGCGGCACCTGAGAGTTTTACTCCTTCGGTAGGCTTTGATAAGGTAAAATCGCTGCCGTTTTCCTGCAAACTTCATCTCGAAATTGTTTATTTTAAATTTATTGTTTTTATTAATCGTTAAGAATTATATGACATATATACGATTTAATCAATAGTATAAATGTACTAAACTGTCTCAACCTTAATTACATTGGTGTTGCCTGTCTTACCATTGATAAGGCCTCCTGTGAGCACTATATGATCACCCTTTTTGAGCTTCATGACACTCTTTGCCTCGTTCATCGCATTGTAGAACATAACCTCCATTGAGTTGTATTCCTCGCACAGAACCGGCTTTACACCCCAGCTCAGGTTCAGCTTGCGCCATGCCTTTTCAGAGGTTGTCATGCCTATTATATCAACAGGACATCGGAAACGGCTGACCATGCGCACTGTACGGCCTGTCAGCGAGCTGACTACGATACATTTCGCATCCACATCTATTGCCATGGCACATGTAGCATGTGAAATAGCGTCAACTATGCTTTTTGTCTGGAAATCCGCATTGGCAAATCTCTTGCCGTAGTTTATCTGCTTTTCTGTATACTCTGCTGTCTCTGCCATATTTTTTACAGCCTCTACAGGATATTTACCTGCTGCAGACTCTCCCGAAAGCATGATAGCTGATGAGCCATCGTATACCGCATTGGCTACATCCGAAAGCTCAGCTCTTGTAGGACGTGGATTGTGAATCATGGACTCAAGCATCTCTGTTGCTGTGATTACGCGTGTACCAAGCATACGGCACTTGTTGATAAGATACTTCTGTATTGCCGGCACCTCAACTCCCGGAATCTCAACACCGAGATCTCCTCTGGCTATCATGATTCCATTTGCTATCTCACAGATTTCCTCCACATGGTCTACACCTGAGCGGTTCTCAATCTTTGCGATGATTTCGATGTCCTCTCCACCGTTTTCATCCAAAAAGCTTCTCAGATCAGCTACATCCTGCTTCGTAGAAACAAATGATGCAGCAACATAATCCACCTCGTTTTTTATACCAAAAAGCAGATCATCCTTGTCCTGCTTGCTTAAATATGCATGCTTCATGACCTTGTTCGGGAAGTTCATGCTCTTTCTGTCTGAAAGTGTACCTCCTGCGATAACATCACAGATTGCATCGTTTCCTTTAAGCTCTCTAACCTGCAGAATGATGATTCCGTTCGCAACAAGCACACGGTCACCAACCTTTAAATCCTTGATCAGATTCTCGTAATTAACTGATACTCTCTTCTGATTTCCTACAATATCGTCAGTGGTAAGTGTGAAGGTATCTCCATCCTTGAGCTCTATTTTGCCATTCTCAAAGGTCTTGATACGATACTCAGGTCCCTTTGTGTCAAGCATGATTGCGATTGGCATATGAAGCTTCTGTCTTACCTTCTTGATTAAATCTATTTTGCCTTGATGCTCCTCATGTGAACCATGAGAAAAGTTTAATCTGGCAACATCCATACCTGCCTTTATCATCCTGGTGAGGACATCCTCATGTTCACTGGCCGGTCCAATAGTACAGATAATTTTTGTTTTACGCATTGATATTCCTCCTGATGCTGATCACCCTATCAGCTTTTCTTTTAAAATATAATCTCACCCGAAGTCATTATATGACAATTTTCTCCAACAATAAAGTAAAAATATATATTTTTCAATTATTTAAAAATTCATATGCTCCACATACATTTCATTGAAATGCGGATACGATGCCAGCTCGATGTAACGCATGTTCCCGCTTATCTCCAGTGCTCTTTCCCAGGCTTCCTGCGATAAAGCTGCCGAAACAGCTCCGTTTCCTGCCGCATTTCCCACTTCTTTTGCCTTGTCCAAAAGCTCCTGTGGAAACAATCCTATTGCAGCCGCACTTGCTTTGTCAATGTAGTTTCCAAAGCCTCCTGCAAATGTGAGAACATCAATATTACAAGGCGTACAGCCATATTCCTTAAACAATACTTCTATTCCGGCGGCTATCGCGCCCTTCGCAAGCTGCAGCTTCCTGATATCCTCCTGCGTAATGTAGACTCCAGGTGCAATATGAACGGCGAGAGAGGACTCTGTGCTCTGTGCAGTCTCCTCCGCTTCCACCTCAAACACATACGACCTAAACAGTATAGGAAGCTCCTGTCCGCTTAAAATCGTGCCGTTTTCATCTATGATTCCGGCTTTCAGAAGAACGGCAAGCGCATCGATAAGCCCCGAACCACACAGTCCAACAGGTCTGTCATTTCCGATAACCGAATACTTAATTCTGCGCCCTTCCAGCCATACCTTATCCACGGCTCCCTTAGCCGCCGGCATGCCCAGCTCAATCTGCGCACCCTCAAAAGCCGGTCCTGCCGCGGTGGCACAGCACACATATCTGTCGCCTTTTCCAAGCGCCATCTCACCGTTTGTTCCGATATCCAGATATAGCGTCAACTCGTTGCAGTTCACTGTCTCCATCATACCCGCTGTAATATCTCCGCCTACAAAGCCTGATACAGCCGGAAATATAATCATGGTTTGACAATTCTCAAGTCCTATATCCAAAGGATTAAATTCCCTGCCAAAATATTCATCCGGCATAAACGGTGCCTTGCCAAGCTTTTCCGGTGAAATTCCCATAAGCAGATGACACATAACTGTGTTTCCGGCAACTGAAAACCGGCTTACTTTAGTTCTGCCACATTCCGTGAGCATTTCTGATATCCAGCCGTTAAGCAGGGACACTATCTGTGTCTGCATCATCTGCAGGCCGCCATTCGCTTTATCGTTATCATCCGCCCTCGCTGCCGCATCAATTCTGGAAAGTACATCTGCTCCAAAGCTGCGCTGTGGATTGGCACCGCTTCTGGTTGAGATAATCTGCCCGGTCTCTTTATCAATCAGATAACAGACTACTGTTGTGGTTCCGATATCACAGGCCGCCAGAGTGTCTTCAACATTCCTATTCACATGCTCATTAAATTTTTCCGATACATTTTCTCCATTTGTCAGAACAACCATGCTGTCTTCTTTGGTTCCGGTGCTTTCTTTTCTTCCAACAATAATTTCCATACCGTCACAAATCTTCGTCTGACAGGCCAGCACGTCCTTATAGTATGGTTTTGCCACCGTCACCTTGCACTTGCCGCAGGTTCCTTTTCCACCGCACGGTGTTTCTATCCCTGCAATGCCGTGACTGCGGCAGTATTCAAGAATAGTGGTTTTGTCGGTTGTTTTGCTATCTGTGTTAAGATTTATGGTAATTCGCTGCTGCATATAGTTTACCTCATTTGACATTGTACTATTATGGCTTTTTTCTTTGTTTGTATGATAGCATATTTATATATACTTTAATACAAAAACCCGGACAAACGTCCGGGTCTTCGTTAATCCATAATTCTATCTGGTAAGTGCTGCAACAAGCTCATCCATCTGCTTTTCAGATGCCTTATTGAGAGTAGATTTAATTGTAACAACAGGCTCAACACACTCTATGTTCTTGAAGCCCTCAACAATAGCCTTCATCTGGCGTGCTGCTGTAGGAGCCCATGAACCGTTTTCCACGAAGGCAATCTTACGATTCTGATAAGCCTTTGCCTTGAGATGGTGTAAGAAATCCTCCATTGGTGGGAAAATGCCTCCATCATATGTGCATGCGCAGAGCACAAGCCTGTCGTATCTGAACGCATCCTCAACAGCCTCTGCCATATCATCCCTGCAAAGGTCTGTAAATGCAACCTTTACGCCTGTAGCCTTGAGCTTTTCTGCTAAAAGCTCTGCTGCCTTCTTTGTATTGCCGTGAATAGAAGCACATGCCACAAGGATTCCCTCATCCTCAGGCTGATAGCTGCTCCATGTATTGTATTTATCTATGTAGAAGCCAAGGTTCTCTGTGAGAATCGGTCCGTGAAGAGGACAAATCTTTTCAATGTCAAGCCCTGCTGCCTTTTTGAGAACTGCCTGTACCTGGGCACCATACTTTCCAACAATATTGAAGTAATAGCGTCTTGCCTCACATGTCCAGTCCTCATCAGTATCGAGCGCACCAAACTTACCAAAGCCATCTGCTGAGAAAAGCACCTTGTCTGTTGACTCGTACTCCATCATAACCTCCGGCCAGTGAACCATAGGAGCCATGACGAATGTAAGCTCATGCTTTCCAAGAGAAAGCTTATCTCCCTCTGCCACTACAACCTTTCTGTCCGTTAAGTCTATATCAAAAAACTGTCCCATCATGTTAAAGGTCTTTGCATTACCTACAATCTGCATATCAGGATATGCCTCTGCAACCTTCTGGATATTGGAAGCATGATCCGGCTCCAAATGGGAAACAACGAGATAATCCGGCTTTCTATCACCGAGCGCCTCTCTCAAATTGGCAAACCACTTATCCGTAACTCTTGCATCTGCTGTATCCATGATCGCAATTTTGTCATCCATAATCACATATGAGTTGTATGAAACACCGTTTGGAACAACATACTGGCTCTCAAATAAATCAATGTCCTTGTCGTCCACACCGATGTAAATAATGCTGTCTGTAATCTTCTTGTCCATGATAGGTACCTCCTGCTAATAATCTCCAGTTAAATTAGTAATTATTACTATTTTTGATTAGATTATATGACAAAAGTATCATTCGGTCAACCGGATAAATTGTATTTTTTTGTATTTTTTGATATTCTCGCCTAAAAGTTACACAGAAACGCTCATCCACTGTTAGTTGCAAAAGTATATTTTCAACAAATCTGTTGTTGCTTTGTCATTTATGACAGCCCGTCCTATTGTTATGCCATTGCTGATGATAATATATTCTCCGTTTTCATATCTGGCATTTACCAAATCATCTTCCCCTTTTAAGTCTATACATATACTTGATATAATTCCGCAAATCTCCTCTTGTGAGCTTCCGCTTTTTATCTCATAAGCATAATCCGCATCTCCTATCTCATTCAGATCAGTTACCAAACAATACTCCGCTCCATTCATCAGCATTTCTTCATTCAAAGTGGGTAATTGAGCCGTCTTATACTCATTAAATAAAAAGATAACTACAAGCGCAATGAATACCGGAAAAAAGATACCGCCAAACCGCTGTGCATAATTTTGTTCTTCCCACCGCTTGCTATGACGACCAAACAGCGGTATTTTCATCTGCACCAAACCTGCTCCTATACTTACAAGCAAAAAATAAAATATAACTTTTATCAAAGACTCATCCCTCCATTTAATCATTAATAAAAATATCGTTCCTAAAACGACGCCTACTAACCATATAAAGCGAAACACCTTGTTATATCTCGAACTATTAGAACAAGGAACAAGCCAATATTCCTGTGGAAACTCCAAAATGTATTCTTTTAATTCCTGCTTCAATTCCATGACTATACTCCACATTAATCCAAACAGCACAATGCACACCGTTCCATAATATGTAATTGATGCATTTGTAACCACAGCAAAGAAATAATGTGCCATCTTAAGAAGGAAGATACACCACGCAATACAGCATGAAATTGTAAACGCCCTTTTCATTTTCCACTTCAAACCAAATATAACCTCTGGAACGAATACAGTCAATGCCCCCATCGGCAATCCTCCTGTTCGTCCATGTGTGAAATCGCTCTCCGACTCCAAAGACCAAATTCCTATCAATACTATTACTGCTGGTATTAGTATGGTGCAGAACAAGTTATATGCAATAATCAACACATTTTCATTGTCGTCGTTCATAACTTAGCCCCCAATCAGTTCATCAAGCCTGATAGCCACTCTTCCTGATAATGAATAATACAATGCTGTTAGCTTTGCCTTGTCGTACAAATTTGCATACACATTATAATAACATAGCGATATTGACATACCGAAGCCAAATAATGTTGTTCCTGCCAATACTCCTAAAAATCCCGTAACACATGCATCAATATACTGTTGGCTGACATCCTCCGGCTCCAAATCTACATACATTGCATTTAATAATTCATTTACAGAAGCCGTACTCTCATAGTGGTCCTTAAATGAAGTGACAATTAACTTTGCTCTTGATGCGGTTTTTTCCGGATCAAACGTAGATAAACCATATATCGCATTTGCGGTATTTATGGATATAACTTTTCCCTCATCCACCGCGGTTAGAATGTCTGACGAATTATTTACCGCAGACTTGAACTCATCCATAAAATTAACCAGATTTGTAGAGAACATAGAAAACTTACTTTGTGCTATAAAATTCTCATATGCTGTAATATCATCTGAAGTAATAACATAAGCATATATATTATCAAATCCTGGACTTTCTTTAGTATAATTAGGATTGTCTATATAATGGGACATATAAAGATAAAGTACATATTTGTTAAAATCTGCTGTGTTATATGTATTACCATATCTCTCTAATGCTACTTGTGTAACATATTGCATCCTTTCATTCTGTTCTTGTGGGGTTGCTGGCGGATTACCGTTCTGTGCATAAGATTGAATATACCCTTGCCCTGCTATTGCGTTTTCTAATGCCTTTGTTTCTACTGTTTCTACTGATAATCTAGCTATGTCCGTGTTCAACGACGCATAATATGGAGTCATCTTTCCTTTGCATCTGCATTATATTGGCAATATCCTCCGAATCAAAACCAATATTCTCCCATGACTGTCCCGCTACTGTTATATCGTTCAGCACTGTCAACATATCATCCGGATTAATCCGAGCCGATGATGCTGCATATATCGGCTGAATAGAACTTCCAATGGTTGAAATAAACATCAAACATATTGCAATTACCACGCTAATGACTTTCTTAATCATATTGACCCCTCCTGTTTTTTTTCCTATCACTCTAATTACCATATACCAAACATGTATGCTCCAAAAAATAAGTATTATATAGTTACTGGAAAATATTCTTACTTGACAGAGAAACTTAAAGTGCTGGAATAGTTGGCATCTTTCTCCAAAGCTCATTTCAATATAAACCCTATTTTTTCCGCGACCGAGTTAAATTCGCCCATACTGCAATCTTTTTACACTGATTACTAAAGTGAATCCAAAAAGCATATCAAAATATGCCTTTTAAGATACTATCGGGCAATATAAACATGTTCAAGTCATTTCTTCAACGCCTAAAAATAACTTCGGATCGCATTGATCCGAAGTTATAAGTATCATATAGCTATCGGAAAGCATTCTTACATTTCCTGCAATTTTAATTTATTTTGCCTCATAAGAAGAAGTAAACCTAGTCCGTCCAGAATCGACTTGATTATTATACGCATCTACAATGTCGCTATATTCCGTTGAATCGCTAAAAGGAGCAATATCGCTTGTATTGTCAGATACACTCATGTTAGAAACAGGACCGGAAATTAACAATGACCCGTCCGGCTGGGCATAAGCAAAAAAGATATATTCATTTCCTACAACCGGAAGCTCATCACCCTCATAAACAAAATATTGTGAGCCATCTTCCGAAAGTCCGCCAGATTTTTGAATCGGGATAGCCGTGTCAGTAACTAAATTGCCTTTGATATTTTTTGTGACGTTCACAGTATAATTTGTGTATGGGCCGGAAACTTCACGAGTCTTTCCATCGTCTGTTTCAACCGTAACAGCATCTTTATAAACAGTACCTTCTTCACTTGCGACCGTACCAACGAATACATAATCAGCATCGCCTACAACTGCATTCAGATCGCTATAATCAATCGAAAAAGTACCTCTCAAATATGATGTCTTAATTTCGTCAGAAGTTGAAGGTTTCGCAATGCAAAAAAACAGCACACCAATAACCAGCAAAATCACAACAGCTCCGATAAAAATACCAATTTTGGTTTTAGACTGAAATTTCATAGATCTTCCTCCCTTCTTTAATAGGTAGTGTCAAAAACTACCCATTTTATTGTTCTAAAATTCTTTTAAAACCTTGATTTATTGAAGGTTTGCAAATAAAAAAGAGCATTGACCTCCCAAAAGAAGTATAATGAGTTCACCACAAACACCATTATCAACAAGGAGACAATGCTCATGGACATTATACTTTATTTACTTCTATTTATTCAATACCAACATAAACAAATCTGCTGGCTTTTTAATTTTATCTGCAGATATATTCCCCTTAAGCAGTGGGTCTTTCGATGACTCCCATTCTCCCAAATATCAAAAATTCAAGATTGATAAGCTCCCAAAAATAATCTATTACGAAAAATGGGATTACAAAGACTACATTCCTTACCTCGAATGGAAGTATGGCAAGAAAAACAAACCTGTCAGCCGCCGTTCTGAATGTGATATTGATGACAACTGTACCTGTCCACGTTGCAATGCTCCAAAGCCTTATCTCTACAAGAATAATGGTTCAAAAGGACAGATTCTGTGCAAAGTATGCTCCACCGCATTCTCTCCGGAAGAAAACCGTTTTTCAAAGTCCTACTCCCTCAAATGCCCGCACTGCAATCACTCGCTGGCTCATAAGAAAGACCGCAAACACTTTGTTGTCCACAAATGCGTAAATCCAAAATGTCCTTACTACCTCCACAATCTAAACAAGGTTGATAAAAAAGACCTTAAGGAGGACTATGGCAAGAACAAATATAAACTCCATTACATCTACCGGGAATTCCAGATAGATTTCTTTCGCATGGATTTAAACACTCTTCCCAAGAATGCTTCTTCCCTAAAATTCAGTAAACATGACCAGCATGTCATGTCACTTTGTCTTACCTACAAAGTGAATCTTGGGTTATCGCTTCGTAAAACCGCTCAGGCGTTGAAGGACATACACGGCATCAGCATCTCACACCAGCAAGTTGCCAACTATTGTAAAACCGCCTCTGCCTGCATAAAACCTTTCGTAGACAACTACGATTACAAAACTGGCAATGTATTTACTGCCGATGAAACATACATCAAAATCCGTGGTATCAAAACCTATATCTGGTTTATCATGGATTCTGCCAAACGCTCTGTTATCGGCTATCAGGTATCTGATAATCGTGGTGTTGGTCCTTGCATTCTGGCAATGCGGATGGCCTTCCGGCATCTAAAAGAACTGCCTAAGAACTTTAAGTTCATTGCAGATGGCTACAGTGCATATCCCCTTGCCGCCCAGCAGTTCTTCCATGAATTCGGTGATAAGTTTAAGTTTGAAATCACACAAGTAATCGGACTCACCAATGACGATGAGGTTTCTAAAGAATTCAGACCTTACAAGCAGATGATTGAACGCTTAAACCGTACATACAAAGCTTCCTATCGTAAAACCAACGGCTTTGATAACATCGATGGAGCCAACTATGATCTCGCCCTCTGGGTTGCTTATTACAACTTCCTAAGACCACATAAACACAACAACTATAAAGTCTTAAATGAAGTCGAAATGCTGTCTCAGGCTGACACGATGCTGGGCAAATGGCAGCTTCTCATCTTCCTTGGTCAACAGACGATTCTGAACCTGCAACACGGCGAAGCCGCTAACTGTTCTTAGATTCAGAGCCAGAGGTAATTATCCCAGCCACCGCAAAGCGGCGTGCCCTTGATGGCACGAAAAAGAACTGCTACACTGCTGTAATCGACGGAAAAACTCTAACTGTTCTTGAGTTCTTCGCCGTCGGTGATTAACCTACAGCAGTTCTTTTTCGTACCGTCAAGAGTGGCGGTGGGCTACCACAACCCAAAAGATCTACAGTTTTCAAGGTTCATCTGAGCCTTTTTCTTTTGCTCAGTTTTTTCATAGGTCATTTGACACTATCCTTTAATATCTTTTATAACTTGCGTCATAGGAAGCCTTGTCGTTGGCAGAAAGACTTGTTACTGAGCTTACATACGCATACTTTTCATTTGACTTTTCCTCTCTATTTACTAAGATTGATAGTGCCTTGTTTCAATGTTAAATAATCGGAAGTTGCGCTAATAATATATAAATTGTATTCTCCCCCCTCTCTAACTTTTAATTCGTAACTTCCGCTTAGACTTCCAAAACTTTCTCCGTCATACATAACCCCATCTTTAATATATCCTATAACCAGCACCTGATTAGAAACCACATCTGACTCATATTTTTCAAACGAAAAGGTTAATATATCCCCTGCTTTACAATTCCAACCTGCATAATCCTCCAGATAAAATACTGCCATACTTCCGTTAGTCATAATAATTTCAGGCGTCGTATCATTCTCCACCTTAAACTCAGAAACAGATAATGGCAGCACAATATTATCATCTGCAACGCTCTTTATAATATGGCTTTCAGTTATAACGTTCCCAGCATTATTCTCTGTATTACTTTCTTCACCATGCGTAATCTCCGATTTCGAATTATCTATGACTTCTTTTCCGATCAATCCTTCGTTTTCATCTGTAACTAATTCTGCTCCAAACAGCCCATTAATCCACTGAACCAGTTTCCCTCCTGTCGCCGCATTGGCAATCCCTCCTGTTGTAAAAAGAATAATACTTACCACCATTACAGTTGCAACGCGAGCCAACCGTTTACGGCTATGTGCGTTACTTTCATTAAATAGTTTGATCTTCTTTTGTGAGGAAATATCGCTTTTCTTTTTTTGCTCTAAACATTGTGCAGCCTCTAGGATATATTTATCGTTAATTTCATTCATTGCATAAAAAATATCTGATTTCAAAGTTTTCATAAATACTTCCTTTCCGCTAATTGTTCTCTCAGCTTTTTTCTTGTTCTAAATAAGATTGTTTCGACCTTGCTTTTGCTCATATTACAACATTTCATAATCTCTTTTACCGACATAAAGTACCAATATCTTAATACAAAAACTTGTCGATGAGGTTTTTGCAACGATTCCAAAAAATCCTCAACAATATTTTTCAATTCATTATTTTCCCAATTTTCTCCTCCCGCTTTCGCCAGATAATTACTCAATTCCTCATATGGCAAACACATATCTATATCTCTTTTTTGCCGCATGAATATGTTCATACTTTTTAGCGCCTGATTCCTTGCAATTTTTAAAATATAAGCTTTCAAGTTATCTGGTGTTTTTGGGGGAATCGTAAACCAGACACCTAAATATGTATCATTTGTACATTCTTCAACATCTAACTGATTCTTTATCAGCCTGCCAATTATAAATGATACAAGTTTCCCATATTTCTTCTCTGTTTCTAGCAATGCATCCTCGGATCGGCAATTATATAGTTTAATTATTTCTCTATCGTCCATTACAACCCTCTTTTATTTATTAAGTACGGATTCGATCCCTTTTGCTTGCAAGTTTTAAAACTTTTTGCTTTATTTTTTTTATTTGTCATTTCAGCTACACAGAATATAGCTTTTGATGTTAACAGTGCCTAACCCTTTCCATGCTGGTGTTTTAATAAAAAAGCCAGAGGTCAGTGTCTCTGGCAAAATGTATATTATATTAAGTTTGCTAAGTTCGTCCAATTTGCATCATAACCCATTATGGACATGATATCTGTGGCTGAAATGGTATGTAACTGTTTTTGAAGTTTGCCAAAAGCAGTTCTCATAGATGAAATAAAGTCCTTTAAGTCGGATTTGCTTAGTAATAGCGCAAACATTATAGCTATGGCGTATGCATCATTAGTTCCATAAGTATAGGCGCCATCTTTGGCACGTACAATCCCTAAAACGGAGAAATTTTTAATACTTTTTGTATGATTTATCTGCCATGGTACCTCCTATATAAAAAGCCCCCGGGTCCGAAGGACACCGGAGGACAAACTGGCAATCTCTTGTATAAGTATTATACTACACATTGGCAAAATGTCAATGACACTATGCTGATTTGGTGTGGATCCAAATTTTTCAATTTCACTTTATTAACCTGCTATTCCAAAAACAATTCAAACCCATAACAGCTCTACAAAGAAACAAGGACATTGATATTTACTATCAACATCCTTGTTCTAATTATTACACCATCTCAGGAAGTTTGTAGCCTAATTTTTACATTGCGTCTGCGAAGTCATCTAATGACATACTTACTCTACTTGCGCCTACCTCAGGTTCTAATATACCATCCTGAACAAGTGAATATATTTCAAGGCATCTGCCTTGTTGTATTCCTTCCTGTATGCCAAGCTTTTTATGATCATCCTATGCCTTACACATATTTACCACATCTTCCTTTTCATCATACTTAATATCAGTTCTTGTCTCAATATAACCTATCACCTACAATAATTGCCCATAAAGCAGTATCGATATACTCACCATTTTTATAATATTTTTGTCTGGCAATGCCTTCTAACACCATGCCGCATTTCTTTAATACCGCAGAGGAAGCATCATTTCCATAGAATACTTCTGCCTGAACTCTGTTAAATCCAACTCTATCAAAGGCATAATCTAAGACAGCCTCCAATACTTCTGTCATAATGCCTTTATTCCAAAATCCGGGAGACAGCATATAGCATGTATCACACATATGACATGCTTCTTCCACATTTCCCAAATTAATTGTTCCTATCAATTCTCCCGTTTCTTTCCACTCAATTACCCAATGAAAATATGAATCCGACTCATAATTAGATATCCAATGCTTTACCTTGTCCCTATATATTTCTATGTCATCAACAGGATTAAATGGATAGTATCTGCAAACTTCATCATACTTAGCCCAATTTTCATACATCATAGTATAATCGGATAGTTTGATTCTTCGTAAAAAGCATCGTTTTGTTTCAAAATTCTGTGTGCCTATATAATTCATCAATTATTCCTTTTCATATCTAAAATAAATTCCTGCAAATATCTATTAATCACCTACATGGTAAAATATACAGATACAAGATACATCTACTCCCCTGTAATATAAAAATCATGCCCCAACACAAATCAGTTGGGGCAATTTCTATACTTTTAAGCTATTATACTACACCATCTCAGGAAGTTTGTAGCCTGCTTTTTGCATTGCGTCTGCGAAGTCATCTAATGACATACTTACTCTACTTGCCCCTACCTCAGGGTCTAATATACCATCCTGAACAAGCGAATATACTTCAAGACATCTTCCTTGTTGCATTCCTTGTTGTATTCCTTGCTTCATACCCTCCTGAATGCCAAGTTTTTTATGATCATCCCATGCCTTACACATATTTACCACCTCTTCCTTTTCATCATACTTAATGTCAGTTCCTACAAATAGATTGATAGCCGCAATCGTCTCAACGTCAACCCTTGTAAAGGTTTCGTCTTTTGTAATTAAATCATTCAGCTTTCCCTCATCTGAAGCATTTTTTAGCACTTCAAACAGTGGTCTCAGTCCTGTTTTGAACTTGGAAAAATCCGTAATCTCCAGTGGATTCAACAGATTAATCCTGTAATCGTTGATAAATGGCCGAAATCTCTCGTCCATATGAGGCATCATCTCAACAAGACTTCTTGGACCATCCCAGTTTTTTGTTCCAAGATATAATGTAATTGTAATCACCGGTGTCAGCCTATCCTCAAGTGTAAACCCTGATAAAAACTCATCTGATGATTTATAATCTTTGTTTTTCTGATGTTGCTTCTTCGCCTCGTTGACCTGTTCTCCATAATTCATGGCATCATAAATCATGGTCTTAACCGGCATCGAATAATGAACATCTGTCTGTGCCTCTATCCCCATCAGTACGATGTATACTGATTCTGTATATTTTACAGACACCCCCTTTAGCAAATCTCTCCATTTCTGCTTAACAATCTGCTTCCTATCAATACCGAAAACTGATAACACCTCTGTGGTGTCACATTCCTTTAAATTCTCCGGTTTGATAACCTTCTCACCGTCAAACAATACATAATTGCAGATTTCACTGAACCTCGTATTGTCTGACAAATACTCCTTCGCCTTCGAGTCCTTTGTACCCAAATTAACCTCCTCTTCTTGTGTGAGCAGGAAAATTCGAAATCGAATTAAAATACTGTATGCTAATATAAAAGCCGGCAAAATCCCCACACCCCGCTTTTCTCGCAATGTTTTCACATCTGACATTTCAATTTTCCTGCTATTAACTGGTAACATAAAGCATTGAAAATTTCCATGTCTTTGTCGAAAAATGCGAAGTGGTCTGCCCTCTTCAAAGTGATACACACCGGAAAAATATGCTGTGGTGTCGTATTTACAGAAATATAATGCTTTGAGTTGATTGTAGCACACAGAAGTAAGCTTGTCATTATATTTTTCATCTGTGATAATACTTGCAAGATAACATGTCATGCCCGACATCCAAAATGTTAAAAAGAAGCTTCCATGGCAAAAACCTCAATAATCTCCAGCTTCGTTACACAAGAAGAATGCAAAACTATTTTCATCTGCCCTGCATTAGTCACTATAATGGTTTGACTGACTCAACGTATTCGTTTAGCTTCGCTCTTATCTCTTCAAACTGCTTTCCTGTAACCTCATTATCCGACTCAAATGCCATCATTTTGTCAAGATATCCTCTCTCCTTTGCTATCTGAAGACTGATAGGATAAACCAGCTCAAATGTCAGTGCAATGTGCCCTGCCACATGGTCTACCGCGGTCTTTTTACAGGAACGAAGTACCGCGTGCCTCTCATCAAAGGCTGCCATAACATCAGGACTTACCTGCGAATTTTTCAGTTCCTCCGTCGTCACATTATATATATCCTCTGCCGGAGTATCTACATTTACCCTGAAAATATCTACCTTATCAGCATCCCTTAGTATATTGCAAAACATAACCGTATAATCATCGAGCCTCTCATCTATTCTGAAAGCACTGTGATTTCTTATCGCATTTTCAACAATTGTGCCGTATTTATCATCATGAAATTCCTCCACATATGTGTCGATAAGTCCTTCCTTAAACAGCAGGTTGGCTCCAAAATTGGCATGATCAACAGACTGTGCATCGTTAAATGTGTTATAACGCCTAATCTGTTCAAATCTTCCGACATCATGCAGCATTCCTGTGAGCCATGCCACATCTGTCTCATATTCATCAAGCTTTAAATCCCTTGCTATCAGCTCGCAAAGCTCCGCTACCCTATATGTATGGTCTATTTTAAGCTTAATCTTTGGGTCTGTGGCATTATATCCTGATGTGTACTCTGCGAATGTATTTTTTACTCGTTCTCTATCTATTATCATGTTTATTATCCTTTCAAAAAAACGGCTTATAGTGGCTTCATTGCTGCTGTTTTAACTCCCATCGCACCACATCTCTATGTGGATTAACCCTGGCAAGTCCAATCTCCGTAATTGCCGCTTCAAAAGGCACAAAGCTTTCCTGCATTACTGAAAATGCCATCTGCATCTGTTCCTTTGTCAGTGTCTTTCCAAGTGTAATATGTGGCAGCCAGCTCATTGGCTTGTAGTATCTGCTCACTGTAGATTCCGGAATGCTTTTCACCTCATCAAATACTTTTTCCGATAAATCCTGCAAATATCCGTTAAGCACCGGCGTGGCATAAAATACATATGGCAGCAATTGTCCAACTGACACAATGCTAATCGTCCCATTAGAAAGTGAATTTCGCAGATTATCCATTGCTCCCAATAAAGCATTTTCACTTCGGGCTTCTATTGCCGATATCGTCATGTGTGGCGGCACATTGTTATCCGTCATGAATGAATTACCTGTTTTCTCAGCTATTTTATTTATATATCGTTGTAAAATATGCTCTGCCGTCTTGTCAAAATATACAGATACAAGATACATCTACTTTCCCCTGTCATATAAAAATCATGCCCCAACACACATAGGCCGGGGCAATTACTGTTATACTTTTAAGCTATCAAACTACACCAATTCAGGAATTTTGTAGCCCGCTTTTTGCATTGCGTCTGCGAAGTCATCTAATGACATACTTACTCTCTTTGCGCCCACCTCAGGCTCTAATATACCATCCTGAACAAGTGAATATACTTCAAGGCATCTTCCTTGTTGCATTCCTTGCTGTATTCCTTGCTGCATTCCTTGTTGTATTCCCTCCTGAATGCCACGTTTTTTATGATCATCCCATGCCTTACACATATTTACCACCTCTTCCTTTTCATCATACTTAATGTCAGTTCCAACAAATAGATTGATAGCTGCTACTGTCTCAACGTCAACCCTTGTGAAGGTTTCGTCGTTTGTAATTAAATCATTCAGCTTTTCCTCATCTGACGCATTTTTCAATAACTCAAACAATGGCCTGAGCCCTGTCTCGAACTTGGAAAAGTCTGTAATTTCCAGTGGATTCAGCAAATTAATCCTGTAATCATTGATGAATGGGAGTATTCTTTCATCCATCTGTGGCATCATCTCTACAAGGCTTCTTGGTCCATCCCACTGTGTAGTTCCAAGATACAGTGTGATTGTAATCACCGGTGTCAGCTTATCATCAAGTGTAAAGCCTGACAGAAACTCGTCCGAAGACCTGTAATCCCTATTTTTCCGGTGACATTTCTTTGCCTCGTTGACCTGTTCTCCGTAATTCAATGCATCATAAATCATAGTTTTAACAGGCATAGCATAATGAATGTCTGTCTGCGCTTCTGCTCCAATTAAGATAACATACATTTGCCCTGTATGCTTCACGGAAACACTTTTTAGCAAATCTCTCCATTTCTGCTTAACAATCTGCTTCTTATCAATACCGAAAACTGATAACACCTCTGTGGTGTCACATTCCTTTAAATCCTCCGGTTTGATAACCTTCTCTCCGTCAAACAATACATAATTACAGATTTCACTAAACCTCATATTGTCTGACAAATACTCCTTTGCCTTCGAGTCCTTTGTACCCAAATTAACCTCCTCTTCTTGTGTGAGCAGGAAAATCTGAAGTCGAATAAAAATACTGTATACTTATGCTTTCCACGTATATGATGTGTACAATAATCACTTATATAAAAGCCGGCAAAATCCCCACCCCCGCTTTTCTCGCAATGTTTTCACATCTGACATTTCAATTTTCCTGCTATTAACTGGTAACATAAAGCATTGAAAATTTCCATGTCTTTGTCGAAAAATGCGAAGTGGTCTGCCCTCTTCAAAGTGATACGCACCGATAAAAATTTGCTGTGGTGTCGTATTTACAGAAATATAATGCTTTGAGTTGATTGTAGCACAGGAGAGACATTTTGTCATTAAATTTCTCAGAGTTTCTTATCTTTGGGAATATTCATAGTTCCTGTTCCTATTTATCCTTTCCTCTCCTCATCGCTACAGCTCCCGGCGATGATATCGCACTTCCCAATACAAGCTTCACCAACCATATAAAAAATACTATCACAAGTACAGGAATAAGGCACGTTGTGACTATGAGCACCGCCAGTCCATCAATGAACTTATTGACCATGTTCTTTACACTATCTGCGGTAACTGACAATGTATTTTTCACACTGTTTACTGCATCCTTCGCCTTATCTATAAAGCTGCTTTCAGAATCCTTACTCTTCTTGCTATCCTTGTCATCATCCTTTGCTGCTTCTGATTCATCCGCTAAATCATTTGCTTCATCGATTGTCGCATCAATTGACTCCTGGTATGTACTGTAAATCATTTTTGAGACATGCACACTTACCGGAATAACCGCATATATTGCCAGTCCAAAAATGAATATTTTGACACCTATTTTCCAAAAGAGCTCCTTTTTGCTTCCAAAATATACTGCCAACGCGAGCATTGATAACGGAATAAGCCATTTGAAAGTCAGCGCGCCAAAAATAGTCAGCAGATATTTTTCAAGATATATTGCTGATACAACAATCAAAAAATATCCTGCCAGATCCATTAATTTATTTGCAACAGGAGTTCCATCATCTCCCGGCGCTAATGTAATAAGTGTTGAAACTGCTGTAGCACTTGCGCTCAGCTCCAATGCAGTTGTTTTCTTTTCATCGAGATACTTTATAGTTTCTTTGTTTATTTTTTTGACTCAGGCGATGAATAGCTTTTTGCAAGTCCAAAAATGAAATACATGCAATAATTATACACACTATAATTGCAACTACTCTGAATAGTAAGCTTCTTTCAAACGATGAATCAGTTTTATTTTCCATAATGACTTATACCCTCATATTCTATAAAAATGTTTTTTTGCCTCTTCCCGGCTATTCTTCAAGGTAGATGCAGCTCCCTCTCCTGCAAAATATTCCTTCACCAGCTTTACAACTACACCCGAAAGCAAAAATACCGCGATAAGGTTTGGTATGACCATAAGGCCATTGAAGGTCTCCGCTATGCTCCACATCAGTCCGAGGTTCATTGTCGCACCGACTATCGCAACAAGCGAATATACTACCATGAACAGCTTATTTGCCTTAGTTCCGAATAGGAACTCTATGCATCTGGTTCCGTAAAGTCCCCAGCCTATGATGGTTGAAAATGCAAAACAGCACATGGCAACCGCTGTAAAGATTGATACCCAGCCGCCGTAGGTGGATGTAAATCCGCTGATGGTAAGCTCTGCGCCTGCTGCTTCTCCATAGCCCACAGAAACTCCGCTGCAGAGTATGACAAGTGCTGTGAGTGTACATATCACGATAGTATCCACAAACACCTCAAATATGCCAAAGAAGCCCTGCTTTACAGGCTTTTTGGTGTCTGCACAGGCATGCGCGATAGAGCCTGTTCCAAGACCTGCTTCGTTTGAAAAAATTCCTCTGGAAACGCCCTTTTTTTCATGCTCATAAAAAAGCTTCCTACTGCTCCGCCTGTCACTGCTGACGGATTGAACGCGCCCTCTATTATGGCTCCGAATACGCCCGGTATAGCTTTAAAGTTGACGATTACTACTCCAAGTGCCAGCAGAATATACATCACTGCCATAAATGGCACAAGCTTTTCAGTAACCTGGCCTATACGCTTGATTCCTCCAAGCAGAATAAGCGCAATAAGAGCGGCAAGCACTATTCCTAATATGAGATTGAGCGTAGATGCCGATTCTTTTGAAATTATATCGTAATTATATAAAGCTGAATCAATCGCTGTGGTTATGGTGTTTACCTGTGTAGCGTTTCCTGTACCGAACACTGTGAGCACGCCAAACGCTGAGAACAGATATGCCAGCCAGTGCCAGTGCTTTTTAAGACCGTTTTTAATATAGTACATAGGGCCGCCTACCAGGTCGCCGTTTGCATTTCTCTCGTGAAAATGTACAGCAAGTGTGACCTCCGAGAACTTGGTGCACATGCCCAGAAGTGCTGAAATCCACATCCAGAACACCGCTCCCGGTCCGCCTATCGCGATGGCTCCCGCAACTCCTGCCACATTTCCTGTACCGACCGTCGCCGCAAGTGCCGTACACACTGCCTGAAACGGTGTGAGCGCTCCGTCAGATGCCTCACGTTTTTTGAGCATCCTGCCAAGAGTAACCTTCATCGCATACGGAAACTTTCTAATCTGAATAAATCCCGTTCTAAAGCTCAAAAGCAGCCCGACACCTATGATACATATCATCGCAGGCACGCCCCAGATAAAATTGTTGACCACGTCATTGACTTTTTCTATTACTGATAACATCTTTTTCTCCTACTGAATTTAGTGTAACGTATAAAGTATAACACGGTTTGTACAATTTTTTATATATTTAATTTCATTTTTTTGAAGTTTTTCTTTATAAAAAACACCCGGATATAGCAATTTATCTATATCCGGGTGTTTATTTTTGTATAATATATACAGGATATCCCTCTACAGTCCCTGTGTCATCTTGTAATCTATAAGTGTCATGAGTGATTCTGACTCGATGGCGAGCTGCTCACACTCCTCAATCCACTTGTCATAGGCTTCACTCGCCTCATCCTCCGGCTCCTTTGCTTCGAGCGCCTCCATCATGGCATTGACCTCGGCAAATTCTGCCTTGATATCCTCTAAGAGAGAGTCTTTTGTTGATTTCATAGTATCCTCCCAATTTGATTTAACGTAAAATATATTTTTATGATTATTTCACAAAAATTTCATTCCACAAAGTGTGACTCAAGCATCCCAAGCTCCGCCACATCTATGCAGTTTGGAATCGTGCCGTTTATCACGTCCTGCTTACACTCTGCGTAGTCAAACCACTTTACAGAGTCGATTTCCTCCTTCTGCACGGTGATGTCCGCTTCGTCCACATCGAGCCACAGAAGAAACACCTTGCTTATCTGGTTGTCCAGGAATCTTTCTCCGTGAAACACCTCGTCTGCATGGTGTCTGTGCAGTCCACAATCGATAAGCTGTTTGGGCTCTATTGTCAGGCCCAGCTCCTCCCTAAGCTCTCTGAGCGCAGACGGTATATAGTCCACACCGGCCGGTATGTGTCCCGCACTTGATATGTCGTAGCAGCCCGGAAAGGAGTCTTTTTCCATGCACCTTTTCTGCAAAAGTATCTGTATGGAATTTCCACGGCGTCTGACTATCCAGACATGCGCAGTCCTATGAAGTATATTGTTTCTGTGCGCCTGCTTGCGCTCTACGGTCTGTCCTGTTGGATTTCCCTGCTCGTCCACTATATCAAAATATTCCATATGAGACTCCTTTTCCTGCTCAATAAAGTGCATTTTTGAGATATATTAATCGAAGTACCAATCCTGGAAATCAAGGATTTCCGGGATGGTTCGGCGGTCGCCGAACTTCGATTTAGCCAAATATGAAATTATGCAAGCACAATTTCATATTCGCCTTAAATCTTGTACTTCTCATCGCTTATGTCCTATTCTATAGGTGCTCCTGCCGGCATTGGTTTCTCCGGTGTAAGGAGTGCGAGATTGCCCTCTGCATCCTCTGCGCAAAGCAGCATTCCCTCTGATAAAACACCTGCGAGCTTAGCCGGTTTTAAGTTTACGAGAACCATTACCTTCTTGCCTACCATCTCCTCAGGAGAATAGTACTTTCTGATGCCTGATACTATCTGCTTTGTCTGGTTTCCAATCCTTACCTGTGAGCAGAGAAGCTTCTTTGACTTCGCAACTGCCTCACATTTTACGATTTCACCAACCTGGAACTGGAGCTTTTCGAAATCATCAAATGTGATTTCTTCCTTTGCTTCCACATCCATAGGCTCAAGGTCTGCACCATCTGCGGCATTTTCACCTGCACCACAGCCACATGCTGCCTTACCCTCAACTGCAGCAAGCTTAGCCTGCTCAGCCTCAAACTCTGCTTTCTGTACCGCCTGGATTTTCTCTACCTCAGGCATCACATCCTCTGCCTTTAATCTGCCGAAGAGAATCTCAGGTTTGTCTGTAACCTTTGTGCCGCTCTCATAGAGACCAAATTTGTCAAGGTCATCGAACTCACGTAGTGTTGTGTTAAGCTGTGCCACAATCTTTTCTGCTGTCTCCGGCAGGAATGAATGAAGCAGGCTTGCTCCGATTGTGATAGACTCTGTGAGGTTGTAAAGCACCTCAGCAAGACGATCCTGCTGTGCCTCGTCCTTTGCAAGCACCCAAGGTGTTGTCTCGTCGATGTATTTGTTGCAGCGACGGAAAAGTGCAAATACCTCTGTGATGGCATCTGCCACACGAAGTCCTTCCATTTTCTTTGCCACTTTATCTCTTGTGCCGGTAACAACAGCCTTAAGATCTGCGTCAATGGCTGTCTGATCTGCATCGCCTGTTGCGCCTGTGCTCTTTACGATACCGTCAAAATACTTATTACTCATGGAAACTGTTCTGTTTACAAGGTTTCCAAGTATGTTTGCAAGGTCTGAGTTGAATCTCTCGATTACAAGATCCCATGTGATGATTCCGTCGTTCTCGAATGGCATCTCATGAAGCACAAAGTAACGTGTGGCATCTACGCCGAAAAGTCTGACCATATCGTCTGCGTAGATAACGTTTCCTTTTGACTTACTCATCTTGTCACCGCCCTGAAGCATCCATGGATGTCCGAATACCTGCTTTGGAAGCGGAAGGTCAAGTGCCATAAGGAAAATAGGCCAGTAAATAGTATGGAAACGCACGATATCTTTTCCGATAAGGTGCAGATCTGCAGGCCAGTTTTTCTTGAAAAGCTCTGATGATCCGTCAGGATCGTAGCCGATTTTTGTGATATAGTTTGTGAGGGCATCAAGCCATACATACACTACATGCTTTGGATCGAAATCTACCGGAATTCCCCAGCTGAATGATGTTCTCGATACGCAAAGATCCTGAAGTCCCGGAAGCAGGAAGTTGTTCATCATCTCGTTTTTCCTTGAAACCGGCTGGATGAAATCAGGGTGTGTGTTGATATAGTCGATGAGTCTGTCTGCATATTTGCTCATCTTGAAGAAGTATGCCTCCTCCTTTGCAGGCTGTACCTCACGTCCGCAGTCCGGACATTTTCCGTCCACGAGCTGTGACTCTGTCCAGAATGACTCACATGGTGTACAGTAAAGTCCCTCGTATGAACCTTTGTAGATATCGCCCTGATCGTAAAGCTTCTTGAAGATTTTCTTTACACATTTCTCATGATCCTCATCTGTTGTGCGAACAAAATTGTCATATGATGAATTTACCATATCCCAGATTCTCTTTACCTCGCCTGAAATCTGATCTACAAACTCCTTCGGTGAAATTCCGGCTGCCTCAGCCTTTTCCTGGATTTTCTGTCCGTGCTCATCTGTTCCTGTCTGGAAATATACGTCGTATCCCTCTGCTCTCTTGTATCTGGCGATTGCGTCTGCAAGGATGATCTCATATGTGTTTCCGATATGAGGCTTGCCTGATGTGTACGCAATGGCTGTTGTCATGTAATATTTACCTTTGTTTGCCAATTTAGTTTCCTCCTGTTTTTAATGCTTCGCACATATAGTCTTCTATAATGCCGTATCACATACAGTATATTCCTCAGAACAACTGTATGCTCTCCGGCAATTCAATATATTACGTGCGAAGCCGTAATAATAAAACAAAACGCCTCCTCAGGAGAAAACTCCCAAGAAGACGATTATATCGTGGTACCACTTCTCTTCACACAGCTATCAAAATCATCCAGCATCTTTTGCCGGCTCTGCTGCGCCTCTTTCCGCTATAACAGGCGGTTCCTGTCAGTATCTAGCCAATGGTTCGATACTGCTGCTCCAAAGCCATGTTCCTCCTACTTTAGGTCATCCCCTCTCAGCCTGTGTGGGATTTCTCTGTAAATCTGCCATAAAAGTACTCTCTTTTTCGTCGCTTTTATCTCATACATTTCTAGAGTAGCATGTGGCTTTTAAATTGTCAACTGTTGTAAATCAACTTTTCTTTTACCAATCTTTTAAAATGCATTCTGTACTTGTAACTGCAAAATAATAGAGCAGGCTCACCCTGCTTTCAATAGCTTTCTATTTGGAAACTCAGAGATTTCCAGCATTGGTGCTTTTTTCTGCATATCCTCTTTTGTACAGCCCTCAGTCCTTGTAATAGGATAAGGCAGCTCAAATTCCATGCTTGTTCCCTTTCTAAGTGAAAACGATGTTCCCGGCATATCAGGGTACATTGTGCAAAAAACATTCTCACTCACAAGTGCCATATAATTATCGCCCATAAGACTATAGCGATCCAGCATCAGCCCGCCTTCCTCTCCAAGGTCGCAGTCTTTATTATAGATACGAACCTTTAACAGACAATAAAATGGAGTATTTTTTACTGTTGCTTCATCTGCCTGCCCCATATTATAACGCTCATAAAGTTCTCTTGTATCTACTACCTCATAGCCCAGAACCTGTACAGCATATCCGTCGATACACTCTTCAACAGTATCCACATAATCATTTCTAAAATCTACAGTTTCTCCCACATCATATATGTATACCGGCACTCTATCAGCATTTTTATTAACCACAATTACACGAGCTGTATACAGAATAAGCAAAATTAACCCGCAAATAATAAGCACTCTTTTTCTCACCCGCATATCCTGCCCTCCTTAAGTTTTACAATTTCATCAGATAATTCCTCCAATGTCTGCATATCATGGCATGAAATGATCACAAGTGCTCCCCGCTCTTTCTGTTTTCTAACAACTGATTTAACCATTTCCTTTCCATCATCATCCAGGGCATTTGTCGGCTCGTCTAATACTACGATATCGGGATTTCCAAGAACTGCTGCCGCAATCCCCAGTCTCTGTTTCATTCCAAGTGAATACTTTTTATATTTTTTCCTTCCCGCCTGCCCCAGTCCTACATCATCAATTAATCCACGTATTTCATTCTCCACGCTCTTTTTATCCACATTACCATCCACTTTTGCAAGAAGCTTTAAATTATCCTCTCCGGAATACATATCCAAAAATGCAGGATTTTCCAGTAAAAATCCAATACTCTCCGGAAAATCTATATCTTTTCCAAGTTCTTTGCCATCAATACACACCTTGCCACTCGTTGGACGGATCAATCCGATAAGTGCTCTCATAAGCATTGTCTTTCCCGAGCCGTTTATTCCCTGAAATCCATATACTTTTCCTGATGACATATCCAGATTTATATCCTCAAGCACTATACTTTTATTGATTGTTTTACAAAGCTTTTCTACCTCTATATGTGCCATTCTAGTTTTCCTCCTGAATAATGTTATACTTTTTGAACCTTATCACACCCACTATAACTGTTATAAATATTATCAAACACATAGCAGGGATTGCCACTTTGCAATCTATACCATCCTCATTTATCCACAAATGCCTTATCAGCATTGCATAATTTCCAATAACAAACAGGCTTTGAAAATATGCTGACAGCAGCAAAACCATGCACATTACCATAAAACTGTATATCGGCTTAAGCCAGAGTCCCAGTGCCATTTGTATCTGACATATTGCTACAGATAACATAAAAACCATTACTATATCTCCAACCGGCATTATTGCATCTGGCTTAAGTGACGTATCTGCCCCCAGATTAAAAAAGAACAGTCTGCATATCTGTATTTACCTGCATTCCGGACTGTATGCCGCTTATACTGCAAAAAGACAGAATTAATGTAAAAATTATCCCAAAGAAAATAATATTGCAGAGCAGATTCCATATACATTTTGACAGCCACCATTTCACACGGCTTTTTCCCTTTATCAGAAGCTTATTTCCGAAACCGCATAAATTATTCATGGGATAACTCAGAGTCACAAAAAGTATCATTACAAAAAGCAGCATCCATGTCACTGGAAATTGAAACACATTTTCCATAGACATTTTATATTTTTCCATACCACCGAAATTATATAGCAGAACATCTCCCATATGCTTTTGTGTACTTATACCATACTGCGCATACGAATTCATTTTCTGCCACAGCATAAACAGTACAGCCATTTCAAATATAACCGGAAACAATAATAATTTCAGGTTTTTTATGCAGCCATATTTTATGTCATAACATAACAATTTCCACATTTTCATATATGCATCCTCACATTACATCCTTTTTATGCATCAAAACCATATTAACCGCAATTGTTATAGCAGCCATTAACATAGACATTAAAACTATGATCCAAAGTTTTGCCGGATATCCGGTCTGTACACATTTGGTAAAATAAAATGGTGAAAATTGATAATTTTCTGCCCCAGGAGTATTTGAAAACAACATATTATTAAGTACATTTAATACCATGCAGACAACAAACGGAAAAATACAATTAACCCATTTATATTTAATAAATAGTGCCGACAGCATCGTAATACATGCCAAAGCTCCACAAAACATAAAATCAACCAGCATATATACCGCTACATAAGCAAATGGCTGTGTATAATACAAGCTTGAAAATAGAGAATTGCCAAAAACACCATACATAGTGTCATATGTAGGAACAGGTGTTATTGCCGGAATAAACATCGCAGTCAGCATAAAATTGATGATTAACGGCACTACCATTGCAAGACCACCGGCAATAAATGTTGCCAGAAATTTGGCTGTCAGATAGCTTTTCTCTCCTGCTCTTACCAGCATCTGACGCATATATCCGCTATTTTTTTCTCCGCAAAATGACCAGCCATACGGCAATGCGATAAGCAGCGGAAACACAAAAAAGTATAGTGATGACCCCAGCGAAAAGCCTTCACCACCAATCCAATGATTAAATAGCGTAAATCCCTCATAACAAGGATTGATACCATCATATATCTGACTGTTGTATACAAGATTTACATTATAAACCAGTCCTACTATGCCAATAATAGTTCCTATGATTATGGATATGGCAAAATATCTGGTCTTAATCGCCTTGTTAAGCTCAATTTGTAATACATTTTTCATATGCTACTCCAATCTGAGATCTATAAACTGCCTGTTCTCTTCATCACCATTAAAGTTTACCGACAGATAAAGCTTGCTTAAGTCCATATTATCAATCTGCAGCAATGCCGGATCTACACAAAATCCTATCTGAGCATCAAGCGACTGCCCCTGCACCAGTGTATAATCATATATCCCATGCTCATTGTCCTTTGCATTTGAAAAATAAATCGGATACCCTAAAAGCTGACAGGCACCATTAATTTCATATACCAGAGAAATATCCCCAACAGTGCATATTTCATCCTCGATATTTTTTACAGATATATCGCAAAGCAGAAGCTTTCCGCAGGCCACCTCATCCTTTTTCAGTATCGCAGGCTTTTCGGGATCAGCTCCCATATAATAATCGGTTTCTATAAGTTTATCCTGCACACCATCACTTTCAGCCGCAGTATCATATATTTTTACACTATTTACAATATAACTTTTGGCAACGTATTCTCTATTTGTGCCGTAATCCACGTTTTTCACCTGAATTTCATCTCCAATATTATAAATATCACTTTCATTATCTATCACTATATCCTCAACCTCAGGTCTATCGCTTTCATCACCTTTACCCAGGTTGCCGTAGCTTTGTTTTTGATTTGACGAGCAGCCTGAAAATGTGGTTATAAGCATTGAAATTGCCATGATTGCAGTGAATATTTTTCTCTTATCCATAAATTTTCTCCTACCACTTATAATTCAATAAAATGATTGAAAAATCCAAAAGTATCCTTGATGCTTGCATGCTTGCATTTTTAAGTATATCTTTTGGCCCTTATATCACAAAGTACGTTTTATCATACTATAATATATTTATGATAAAACGTACTTCATAATTTTTATTTTCTAATTAGCAGCCTGATATGTCCCTGCACAATCAGGACTCCATTTTCCACTTACTCTTCCGCTAACCCCAGACTTTGCCGATGTGATTCCAAGTTTACACTGTAAATATCCAGATTCTTTTATTGTATTCCTTATTCTTCTTTGCGTTCCACTAGGAATAATTGCACGTCCATTAACTGTTTTGTTGATATCTCCAGATGTTAAAGACTGCACCCATAAATCAAATCCCGATTGATTATATATATAGTGTGACGATGCATCAGTCTTATCTCTTAGCTCTGTATATGCAGACGTACTATAGCTAAATGAAACAACTTTACTAGGCAAGTAGGTATCACGACAATTATTCGCAAGTACAGGAATTCCCGTTGTCATTATTATTCCAGACATGAATAAAGCCATTATTGTTTTTTTCATAATAAACTAACCTCCAATCTAAATATCATTTCTTTTACTTGCTGCTACAAATTCTCTCATCTTGTCAGGCTCCTTAGGCTGATAATAAAGCCCCCAGCAAAATTCTAATGCCTGCGGTGCAACGATTTCTGCTAACCGGCATAACAAATTCTTTTCTTTGGTCTGACTTTTCTTATGTTCTTTCAAATTTTAATGCCTCCTCCTTCGTATTATGCTTGTCAATTGGCACTTTCATATTACCTCATTTTCTCTCATATAACTGTATTTCTTCTTAATAGTCAAAAATGAGGAGTGAGCGGTCTTATCAACCACTCACTCCTCGTTTTCATCCACTTATCCATAAATTACAATTTCTTTATAAAAAAATATATAATAGATTTATTCATGATTTTATGCGAGGAGACAAACTATGAAATCTATTGGAAAATGCTTATCCGAAAAATATGTTTTAAATGGAATTATTGAATCTCATTTTAGTGATGCATATGCTTATATTTTTTGACTACATGTTTAATTTCATATTATACAATTTATCACTATTAACTTTAGGTTTTTTATTTCACCATCCGATAGCCGTTACAATATATATTATCATTACAGGATCTTTACGTGCTGTAACCGGTGGGTATCATTGCAAAACACGTATTTCATGCTATATACTATCATATACTGTATTTTCTATATATCTTTTAACTATTGCCACTATACCTATGATTTCTGCATATATCTTGATACCCATATATATTATTTGCTGGATTCTAATATTAGTGGTTTCACCTGTTGACACACCTAACAAAGTATTTAGTAAGTCAGCTCAAAAGACAGCCAGGAAAAAAACCTATATTATTTTTTTCTTCAATTCCATATTTACAATTCTGTCACTTTTGTTACACTGGAATAAAGGTTTAATTTTTATTGATTTAAGTCTCATAATATGCGCAACAGGTCTTTATACCGGATATATTTCAAATATAAGGAGGCATCATGAATCTTAATATAGCAATATGCGACGATGATACAAACGATATCGCAATAATGAAAAAGAATATTTTACAATACACAATAGAAACTGATAACAACATTGTCGTATCATCTTATTTTTCAGCGAGTGATATACTTTCAGACTACAAGAATCATCTCTATCAGATAGTACTTCTGGATATAGAAATGCCAGACATAAATGGTATGGAACTTGCCAGACAACTCCGGGATATGGATGATGATCTGCTCATTATATTTACAACATCCTATCCGGAATATATGCACGAAAGCTTTGAAGTCCAGCCATTTCAATTCATAACAAAACCGGTCGACTATACAGCTATATACAAGCTTTTTAACAATATTATCAAAAAATTATATCGAAACTCAAAAAGTATCGTTATAATTGATACTGATGGTGAAAAAAATTTTGTACCTTTAAGCGATCTTCTTTATATTTCATCAATGAAAGAAAATAAGTTACATCTCAGATATCAACTTACTGACAGAGCATTGATATCCAAAGGCACTTTATCCGAAGCAGAAAAACGACTTTCTTCTCACGGATTTGTTTCACCTTCAAGAGGATTTCTGGTAAATTTACACCAGATCAGATCAATTACTTCCACGCGGCTTTTACTGAATAACGGCTTTGAACTTCCAATCAGCCGGAGAAGATCCAAGGAATTACAAAATATCTACTCTCAGCACATTATTAATATATTATAAATTTAAGGAGACAAGTTTATGAAAATAGTATTGTTGAATTTATTGGACAGCATGATGTCCGGTGCAGCAGCCTTTATATTTTTTCAGACAATTCTTGGAAAGAAGAAATCCCAACTGCCATATTATATAATACTTCTCATATTTGTATGCAGCTTTACTATTTATGCAGCCATTACATCTATTTTAATTGGCAATACATCGACACATGCAGTTTATTTACGTTTAACCTTATCATCTTTACTTTGTTTCTGCCTAAGTTTTCTTTATTCAGCCAATTTGCGAACTAAAATACTTATATCCATCAGTACTACTATATTATGCTCTATCTTTGAAGCTTTTTCGTATTACATTATTACAAGCATTTACTCATATCGAGTCGAAAAAAGATACTATGGATTTTTAGTATTCTCCAATATATCGCTTATGGCGAATATGTTTTTCCTTATTTTTTCAATACTGATTCATTTTATCTGGAAAAAGGAGGCTTTTGTTCATTCTTTAAGTTATACAATAATTTTATTGGTTATTCCGGTACTTTCTATGTGCCTGTTACTATCAAAACCAATTTTATATCTAAATATAAATATTCCGTCTGCCTTTTTCATTTTAGCAGCCTTTGTATTGTTTATAAATATTATGAACTATATATTGTTTTACAACGTCCTCGAAAACGAAGAGCTCCGCTTTCAGCTTACCATCCAAAAAGAACAGATTGAATTTCAGCAACAAATACGAGCAACTGGGTGCTGCCTACAAAAATATACGTAGCTTTATGCACGACACCAAAAAGCATCTGTTTTATATTGAAAATTGTGTTACTGAGAAAAAATATGACGATATAATCCCTTATTCTAAAGAGATTATGCACGACCTCGAATCACGCTATTGTACTATTAATACAGGAAATCTCGTTATAGATGCCTTTGTAAGCAACCTGCTGCTTCAGACAAAAGCCCAAGGTATCACTCTGCACACCAATCTGAAATTTGACAAAGCCACTATTCCTGTCAATGATTATCACCTGACTATCATTCTCGGAAATCTGCTTGATAATGCGCTTAATGCCTGCCGTGGACAAATCGGAGCAAATATCAAGGTTGCGGTAAGAACTGTAGACGGCACCTTTACCATACACGTTGCAAACACATATGTGATTGCAGATCCTGACAAGGCACCTGATGATTTTGAAAAAATAGATTTTATTCACGGATATGGTCTGAAAAATGTAAAGGACTCAGCCGAGGCATGCGGTGGTTTCTGCGTGATCAATCACGAAAATGATATATATTCCGCCACCGTTATAATACCTGTTCTGAATCCTTGAATCAATTCATCCACAAAAAGGATGAACTATCCCTCTGAAATCTGACAAACGACACGATTTTCTATAACACCTTCGAACCATTTGCCGTAAGCTTAAAGGTTGCACCTAGCACCTCTGCTGCGCCACGGCACATCATCATTCGACCCAGGAAAATTTCAAAATACTCATACATAGAGCAGATTTTCGTATCAATCTGCAGATTAAGCGCTATGACTTTTTATCCATATTTATCTTAAGAGCTGCATCTGTTACTGCATAATTTACCCTGTCGTGTATATCAAAATTTTCTTTTGCCTTGTTCCTTACACGGTTTCTGCGCACATCGGTTTTATCTGCTATGATGAGTGCTGCTGAAATAGGATCCGTTGCCCCTCCGGTTGACTCATCATGATGTCCTATCGCAGACACAACCGTTATCCTATCCTTCAGACTCATATCTGTTTCTTTGAGTATCTCGTTTGCCAGTATTGCACCATATTCCGCATGACGGCTTCTGTTTACCACATTTCCGATATCATGCATAAATCCCGCGATTTTTACCATTTCAATATCAGATTCGCTGTAACCGAATTTCTTTAATATATATGCTGCTCTTTTGGCTACCATTGTGCAATGAGCTGCCGAATGGTCTGTAAAGCCCAATACTCCAAGGTTTTCATTCCCTTTCTTTAAACATTCACAGACCTCCTTATTCTTTTTTATCTCATCGTATGTCAAATTATTGCCTCCTGTTTTGTTACTTAATCATAAATTATAGTCTACTTTTCATAAAAATATTCGTACATGTTTTGTAATCTTTATTTCTGCACTTATAAGCATAACAAATAATTGAAAATATATTGAGGTGGCTGTGTAAAATTTGTGGGAAATTTTCTATTTACTATTGATATATTTTGCATTGACATATTTTGTTGCATATTTTCCTCCTTTATGCATATATTTGACTAAAAACTATGCAGATACTCAATAAGTATCTGCACATTTTCTAAGTAATATTATGCATTAAAGGGTCAAAAGGTATTTTACCCTATCGTATAATAATATACGCTGTATATGCCGCATACATTAGCAGCATGATGATACCCTCGCCTCTTTTTATCTCACGCTTTGTCCATGCCATAATCCACACGATGAGTGAAAATACCACAAGCACGATAATATCTATGATATTTTCCTGTATGAATGCTATCGGGCTGATGGCTGATGCAATTCCGAGCACCATGAGTATGTTGAAAATACATGAGCCGACGGCATTTCCGAGCGCCATATCGACCTCATTTTTTCTGGCTGCGACTATTGATGTCACAAGCTCCGGAAGTGATGTTCCGATAGATACGATGGTCAGTCCGACGAGTGTCTGGCTCATTCCAAGGTCAATCGCTATGCGGCTTGCACTGTCTACTACGACATCTCCGCCTACTGCGATGCCGACAGCTCCGATCAGAATGAAAATCACTGCTTTTGGCATTGAGATAAGCGGTATCTCATCGACCTCCTCATCTGATGACTGCCTGTTCTGCTTTAATGTGTGTCTGATAAGGTAGAAAATATATCCTGCAAAGCAGCCGAGCAGTATTATACCGTCCACTCTGCCGAGTGTCATGCCGATTGTTCCCATGACAAGAAGTAAAATGGCACATATCATCGAAAATGGGAAATCCCTTTTTAATGATGCTCCATCCACCACTATCGGTGTCATCAAAGCGCACACGCCGATTACTACCATAAGGTTAAATATGTTTGAGCCTGTCACGTTGCTGACTGCAAGCGTATTGTTGTGTGCTATGGATGCTGCCACACTGACCGCTGTTTCAGGAAGCGAAGTTCCCATCGCGACAATTGTCAGTCCAATGATAAGTGACGGTACCTTGAATCGCTTTGCCACGCTTGAGCTGCCCTCCACGAACAGGTCTGCTCCCTTTACCAAAAACACAAAGCCCACTATCAGGCAGAGCAGCACCACTATAAACGGTGCATTATTGATGAAATTTTCCATGTTGATTCCTCCATTTTTTATTTTTGTATTCTATATTATTTCATTTCTTATAGTATCTGAAATGTAATCCCAGCCACAGTTTATGTCATATCATAACACGCTCATTAAAAGCTTATAATACCTAGGTGCTCAAGCAATATCTTCACGCCTATGAGTATGAGAATGATGCCTCCGGCTATCTCTGATTTCTTTTTATATTTATTGCCGAAAAAGTTTCCGACTATGACTCCGATGATTGAGAGCACGAAGGTTGTAAGTCCGATGATTGCAATAGCCCAGTAGATGTTTAAGCTGTCATAGGTAAATGCAAACATGATTCCGACTGCAAGCGCATCGATGCTTGTCGCAATTGCAAGCAGAAGCATCTCTCCCTGATTGAGCGCCAGGTCTTTTTCCACGACAGAGTCATCATCCTTTTCCTTTACTGCCTCATAAACCATCTTTCCACCGATGAATCCCAGCAGAATGAATGCTATCCAGTGGTCAATGCTTGTGATGTACTTCTCAAACCGGATGCCCAGCATATAGCCGATAAACGGCATTAACGCCTGAAATCCTCCGAAATACAGACCGATTGTCAGCGCCTGCTTTCTGTTTACCTTTGTCATTCCAAGTCCCTTGCAGATGGATACTGCGAAGGCGTCCATTGACAAACCTACTCCTATGAGCAGGATTTCAATAAATAATACCATATTTTTCTCCCTTTTGCCTAGTGTGCGGCGATTAATTTCTCCCGGATAAGCATATGAAAAAATGAGACCCTCGCATGCAGACACGAAACCTTATAAAGCTATAATTATATGGCTTATATAGCTTTATTGTGTGCTGCATACTTGAGTCTCATTCTTTAATGTTTGCCAGGTCTATTGACCGGTCTGTTGACAAACCACGTATATGTAATGATACGCGAACTACTCCCTCAGAGGTAGTGTGTATTTAATTAATCGCCTTTGCTTCTAAAAAATATATCAAATGACATGGACTGTGTCAATGTATTTTACCGCTAATCTTTGTACGGAGTGGCTAACTTTTTAAAATAATCGAAACTACCCGGAACATTTTTTACAAAACAAATTTTATACAGATTTACACAACTAATTATTTTAAAATCATGGTTGACACGAAAAACAACATGTGATATGTTTACTACGACAGACATAGTATGACACTCGTAGTACGTTACACGTAGTATTGAATAATTTTAACATGCCTGATGAAATAAACACTTGATACAGGAGGTGAATAATGCTCAATATAAGCAGCGATGTCATCCGCGGATACAACGATACCATCATACTCTACCTGCTCCTCGACAGACCATCCTACGGCTACGAGATTTCAAAGCAGATAAGGCTAATATCCGAGGAAAAATACGTTATAAAAGAAACAACTCTCTACTCTGCATTTACCCGCCTTGAGAAAAACGGCTATATCACATCATTCTCTTCGAACGACAATGCAAGTGGAAAGCGCCGGACCTACTATCAGATTACTGATGCCGGCAGAGAATATTACAGGATGAAATGCGAGGAATGGAAGCTGACACTTGATGTAGTAAGCAAATTTATACGATTTTAAAGGAGACATTTTATGGAAACTATAAAGAATTATCTGGAAAATATGTTTTCGCACCTCCCGAATACCCCCGAGGTGCAAAAAGCCAAATATGAGCTCTATCAGATGATGGAGGATAAATACAACGAATTAATATCCGAGGGCAAATCCGATAACGAGGCCATAGGAATCGTCATATCAGAGTTTGGAAACCTTGACGAGCTCGCCGACTCACTCGGCATCAAGAGCTTCGTGGATCCCAGTCAGGCAATGCCTGCCGCCAATACACTCTCCCGCGAGACTGCTGCCGCATTCCTCAGGGATTCGGCAAAACAAGCATATCTCACAGCGTTTGGAGTGCTGCTTTGCATCCTCGCAAGCCTTGGACCGATATTCAGCGAATGCATTCCGCGTTCACTCGCTTCACCGGACGCATCTGATGCAATCGGCATTACCTTCCTGTTCCTGTGTGTCGCAGTGGCAGTCGGCTTCTTTATTTTTTCAGGCTCTATCTCATCCAAGTGGAGCTACCTGAAACAAGAACCTTACTGTATAGATTTTGAGACGGCAAACTGGGTCATCGAGCGAAAGGAAAGCTACCGCTCCACACATGCGATGCTTTTAACAGTGGGTATCATGCTCTGCATACTCTGCGCAGTGCCGGCAATCATAATCAGCTCACTGAACACCCAAAGCACCTTCGCAGACTCACTTTCAGGCGGACTCGTGCTCGTGTTTATAGCAATCGGTGTATTCATGATAGTATTCACAAACATGAAGAAATCAAGCTTTGACAAGCTTCTTTCCCTGAACGGAGCACAGACTATGGGCGGTAATTTTGCCAATTCACACGATGGCAAGGTACACTATGAAAACCCTGTTGTGGCTGCAATCATGTCAGTCTACTGGTCAACTGTCACATGCATCTATCTATGCTGGAGCTTTATTACCTTTGACTGGGGTATCACATGGATTATCTGGCCAATAGCCGCAATCATCAATTCGCTGGTGGAAAATCTGCTCGGCGATAAACATGGAAATTAATGGAAACCAAGACAGTCAAAAATGTGTGTAGCATATTTTGAATAATCACAAAACAAATTATGCAACAAGATAATTCAGAAATGGAGACAAGTCATGAAAAAGAATATATATCTAATAATAATTACAATAATTACCGTGGTCTGCATCATCGCCGGGAGTCTCTACCATATCGGGGGCTTTGCCCTAGGCCTGTTTGACAATCTGATTCCGCGCTCAGACAAGTCTCTCGGAAACGTATGCACAGAGGAACTTTCAGTCGATGAATTTTCAAACCTGGTATTTGATACAACCATATCGAACATCAACGTGAAAACCGGTGACAGCTACATGGTCTCATACAAATGCAACAAGCGACTGGTTCCAAAGATTAAGAGCTCCGGCGATACCCTCACAATATCACAGAGCAAAGGAGCCAACTACAGAAGAAACACCACGAGTGAAATCACTGTTATCATTCCTGAGGGCGCAGCATTGAACAAGCTCTCCCTTGATACCGGCGTAGGCGAGGTAAACCTTAATTCCCTGACCGCAGCCGATGCAGAATTTGACACCGGCATAGGCGATTTATATGTCACAGACTGCAGCTTCGCCACATGTGATGTGGATGGCGGAACCGGCAATCTTAGCTTTGAAAACTGTGCCTTTGACGAAATGGATATCGACGGCGGTACAGGTAACATCACTGTGACATCCTCACAGTCACTTGACGGTTACATGATGGACCTGGACTCAGGTACAGGCGATATCACAATCAACGGCAATGACTATGATGATGAGTATGAGGTAAATGAGCATGCCAAAAAGCACCTGGTTATCGACTCAGGGCTTGGGGATATTGTGGTGAAATATTAAATTAAACTTTTCACTTTTTATTGTCCATAAACTGCGGCTCCATATATCCGGTTCCTGACATGGACTTGTAGTAGCGGCTTGCGGCCTGCGTGCCGACACGCACCTCGCGGGCCTGCTTCTTTATGGATGCAAATTTCAGAGTCATGAGATCCTTGTTGCGGGCCTCCTGACTCTGTATTTTTACGCTCTTGTCCGTGATACTGCGGATATGCTCCTGCATGGTGCGTATCTGCTCCTTGTAGTCCTCTTTGTGACCATTCAGTTCTTCCTTTGTACGTTCAAAAAGCTTCTCAAAGCCTGAGTCTAAATTATTGAGCTGGTCAATGAGCCTGCTCTTTGCCTCAACTACCTCGTCGAAGTCGTCAGGTGTAAGCTGTGGATCCTCGAGCTGGTTCTTCTGCTTGATATCAAGCTCTATTATCCGGTCGAGTACCTGCTCCTTTTTCTCAAGGCTTTGTATCATTATGTCTATGTAAGTCTGTTCCATTGTGTTCCCCCCTGTATTTTCGATTGTTTTTAACTATAATCATCTCTATGATAGCACAAAACGCACAAACAAACTAGCTTCATGCTGCTGTCTCTGCGTTTTGTTTAAGTTAAAAACTCTCTATAATCCCTGTCGGTGATTTATGATACATTTATCTATGACACATGCAGCTTATTTCCGTTGCATGTGGCCTGCATGACCTCTTTTCCACGCGTCACGCATAGTGCGCAGGTGCTCAAGCACCTCCTCAAGAATCTCCTTGTCCTTCTTTATGTTTGCCTCGACAAGACGTCTGTGAAGATATGTATATACATTGTTAAAATCCTTTGATACCGGATATTTGTCATCAAGTGTGGACTGGAACTCTTCTATGATACGCTCAACCTTGCGGATGTTTGTGTGAGCCTGCTGGATATCCTCCTTCTCCACTGCCATGATTGCAATATTGCAAAATTTGATTGCACCATCATACAGCATGAGTGTAAGCTCTGCCGGTGATGCAGTCATGATTTTGTTGTTTGCATATGCTGCGTATGCTTTATTTTGTAACATAATATACCCTCCCTGGTATCTTTTTATGAGAAGTAGCTGCTAATTGAGCTCTGTGTGCTGTTGAGCTTGGTCATAGCTGACTCCATCTGAGTAAACTTGTTGTAGTAGTAATCCTCACGATCTGAGATTTTTTTCTCCCATTCCTTAATAGTCTTGGTGTAGTTAGTGTACTCTGTCTTCATCTGCTTGTCATTGTAGATGGTAAATGCTGAGCTCAAATCTGTAGACTTCATCTTGTCACCGATTGCACTATACAGATTAGTTGAAAGCTGCTGCATAAACTGCATTACCGTATCCGTATCATCTTTTATAGCTGCCATGAGCTTATCTGTCTTGCCGGATGTATTGGCGTCATCCTCATCACCATCAATGTGATATGCATTCTGCTCATTCTCCGCTGCATTCAAAAATCCAAGTGTACTGATTCCAAAGCTTGAGAGCGAGTACTTCTTGCCACCTATCTCAACTGATGACATCATGGCTGTCTGCATTGCTGTCATTACGCTGCCAAGTGTAGAATCCCTGCGAAGCAGAGAGTCCTTAATCTTTGTCTCCCACTTCTCAATCTCTTTATCAGACATCTGATCCTTCTCATCATCCGTGAGTGGCTCGTAGCTTCCTGCTGAATCAGCATTGTATAGCTTCGTCATCTCGTTGATGATGTTGTTGTACTCTGTCAGGAAATCCTTTACCTTATCATATACACCCTGTGTATCTGTGCTTGTTGTAATGCTTATAGCACTGTCACCGGTCTCAGCAAGTGCCTCGATTGTCAGTCCATTGATTGAATAGCTGTTGCTGTCACCTGTATATTTTACACCGTTCAGCTCAATCTCCGAATCCTGTCCTGCGACCTTCTTCACCTGTGAATTGAAAAGTGCCTTATTCTGAAGCGTGTATGCAGTGTTTACCCTGTCGAGCAGGTCGTTTAGCGCCTGTGTATACTCAGACGAATCCTTCTGCTTTGAGGCAAGCTCCTTTACAATATTGCTATCTGCTGCTTTTTTTGTGTTGGCCTCTGCGGCCTCCTCCAAAGCGTTTGCTTTATTTACAAAGCCGTCAGTCTCGTTTCCGTTTCCTGCTAAAAGCTGTTCTACGGCTTCCTTTCCATTGCCTGCATAAGCATTCTGAATAGCCTTGGTGAGGCTTGCAACCGAGTACTTGTCATCGCTTCCTAGCACTTCGTCCTTTGAATTCTCAAATGCCTGAACTGACGCAAGAGCCTCATCGTATGAGCTTTTAGTCTTTTCATCCATTGACTTGATGATTGTGTCATACGCTACTGAAGCTGACTCTATGCCAGTCTTGTTTACGGCATCTGCCGCAATAGTGTACTCGGTCTTTTGTGAAACAGTGATGGAATCAGTTTTATCAGCTGTGCCATCTTCCTTTTGCAGATAGTACTTGCCGTCTGCCTCGTCCTTTTTGTAAGTCTTATCACCGACTTTCAGTGTTGTATCATCGACTACTGTAGGTACTGCTTCAAGCTCCTTGCCATCAGCGTCCGTATAAGCTGTCCTCGTAGATTCTGTCACATCATAGTACGATGTGGTATCCTTGTCCTTATCAGCAACGGCTGCAATATAGTGGCTATTGTTGTCGCTGTCAATATACTTATAGAGAGTATTTCCATTTGTATCGGTCAGTGTGGTCTTTGTATATGTATCATAGCTGTCACCATTCTTTGAAATCAATGCGCCATCACGAGATGAGCCAAGCTTCTCAAGCAGCTTCAGCTTATCACTATCTCCTGCATTGTTTGCATCCAGCTTCTCATAAATGCCCTGAAGTGTGGCATATGAATAGCCATAATTTACAGCATTCATAAGATTTTTGCTCTGCGCATTCATCTTCGCCGCATCTGTTGTCAGATTATTGTAGTTTGTAACAGCTGCCTCGATTTTGGCTCTGGTCTCATCGTCTGAAACTCCATGTAAAGCTGCATACTCATCATATGGATTGGATGAATAAGTACCTGCGGTGGTCTTTTCACCACCATATGCTATTCCCAGGCTATAAAGTGCTGATGCTCCATCTATATTGCTGCCGGTTATGGTAAAATCATTTGCCACACCTGTCTTTTTTGAGCTGATATAAAATCTCTTGTAGCTTGAATCGTAGTTTGCATCAAGCCCCGCATTCCTGAGTTCCTTTACCACGTCGTTCATGGTTGATGATGCGCTGAGCGTGATGGACTTGGTCTCGTCGCCCATCTTTACCTCAAGCTTGGCATCACCACCTGTGTAACCGAGCTGGGCAAGTGTAGTTTTCTCACTGTCTGCCTTAATTTCTGCTCCGGTCATATATCCAGCCTTCGCCATCTGCTTGATTTTCAGCGACTGTGTGCCGCTTGGTGCACCGGAGCCTGCCTTTACTGTGGCCTTGGTAGTATCCGAAACTGATGTCTTCTTTAAGTTGTATGCTGTAGAAAATCGCAGATTTGAAATATTGCTGTACAAGCTGTACACCTTGGTATTAAGGGCTTTCCACGCATCCTGTGTCCACTCAAGCTTAGTCTGCGCCTTCTGATATTTCTCTTTTCTGGTGGTATATGACGATACCATTGCCTTTACAATAGAATCTGTATCCAGGCCTGATGTCATTCCCGATAATCTGATTGCCATGGTGTCCTCCTATCTCTTCTCATCTACCATGAGTCCTGCCATCTCCCAGACCTTCGCTATCATGTCGAGCGTCTTCTCCGGCGGAAACTCCTTGATGACTTCCTTTGTCTTCTTATCAACTATCTTTATTGTCACGCGGTTAGTCTTCTCATGGATGCCGAACACTGCCTCCGACTGGTCAGCCAACGCGCTCTTGTTGATATCATCCACAGCCTTTTTAAGCTGCATATTCTTCTCATTCTGCTTTTGTGCGGCAAGCTGTGCCTGTCCCTGCGCTCCGGCATCACCGGCTGAATCACCGCTTGTTTCCTTAGTATTCATCGCCTGAATATTCCTTGCGATGCTGTCAGACACGACCTGATTGTCCGCACTGGACACCTCTGTCCTTCCCTGTGCCTGTTCCTTTATCTGTGCAGTTGATGTACTTCCCTGATAGACCATTCCTGCACCCTTGATTGCCTCTATTGCCATCTCTAACACCTCCGTGTGAAAATATGTTGCAATTGACTGTTGTTCTTACCCTATTCTAAGGAATATATCGGATGAATTGCGGGAAAGTTTATAGCTTTCTTCTCTTTTTAAGTATAAAGAGATTTTGAAAAATCCCGGCCCACATCAGGATACTTAACTTTATCCTATGACGCAAGCCGGGATGGATTGTCTCTTTATTCTTTTTGTGTTTTAGTCTTAATGCTCCAGATTTGCAAACTTCGTGTACTCAGGCAGCCATGCAAGGTTTACGGTGCCAATTGGACCATTACGCTGTTTAGCGATGATGATCTCTGAGATGCCCTTGAGCTCGGTGTCCTTGTTGTAATAGTCATCACGATAGATGAACATAACGACGTCGGCATCCTGCTCGATAGCTCCTGACTCTCGAAGGTCAGAAAGCATAGGTCTGTGGTCCGGACGCTGCTCTACGGCTCGTGAGAGCTGTGAGAGTGCCACTACAGGGACTGAAAGCTCTCTGGCGAGTGCCTTAAGCGAACGTGATATGTCTGAGATTTCCTGCTGACGCGATTCTGAGCCTCGTCCTGAGCCTGTCATGAGCTGCAGGTAATCGATGATGACGAGCTTTAAGTCGTGTTCGAGCTTGTATTTACGGCACTTGCTTCGAAGCTCTGATATGCTGATACCCGGAGTGTCGTCTATGATGAGCTCGGAGTCTCCGATGATTCCGGCTCCCTCGACCAGCTTTTCCCAGTCGGCATCAGACAGATTTCCTGTACGCAGTGCCTGCGCATCTACCTTTGATTCGAGTGAGAACAGACGGTTTACGAGCTGCTCCTTCGACATCTCGAGTGAGAATATGGCTGTACACAGATGTGCATGAAATGCCACATGCTGTGCTATGTTGAGCACGAAGGCTGTCTTTCCCATTGACGGACGGGCTGCCACGAGCACGAGATCTGACGGCTGAAGTCCCGCTGTCCTGTAGTCAAGGTCTATGAAGCCTGTCGGGATTCCTGTTACTGTGCCCTCCTGCTGTGCCGCTTTTTCGATTTTCTCGAGGGCATTCATGACTACAGTACGGATTGGCACGTAGTCACCTGTCTGCCTTGTGGAAAGCAGTTCAAATACATCGTGCTCTGTCTTGTCGAGCACGCTCTCGAGAGATTCTTTGCCGGCGTAGCACTCGTTCTCTATGTCCTCAGTCACATGGATGAGCTTTCGCTTTATGGCATTTTCCTTTACGATATTGGCATAGTACTTGATGTTGGCAGAGGTCGGCACACTGGTGACGAGAGTTCTCACAAAGTCAAGGCTTTGTATTTCCTGCGGCACATCCTTTTCCTTTAAACGGTTCTGGAGTGTAACGAGATCTACAGGCTGACCCTCTGTAAAGAGCTCAACCATGGTCTCAAATATGATGCCGTACTGCTGATGATAAAAATCCTCCTTAAGGAGCATCTCGCTGGCGGTCACTATGGCATCCTTGCTCATAATCATGGAGCCGACCACGGACTGCTCTGCCTCAAGGCTGTTTGGCATTATTCGTTTGATTAATGCTTCTTCCAAGGGGATTCCTCCTATCCTTCAACTACTGATACTGTGAGGTTTGCTGTTACCTTTGGATGAAGCTTGACAGGCACCTCATAGTTTCCGAGTGCCTTGATTGACTCGTTAAGCTGCATCTTTTTCTTGTCGAGCTCTAAGCCATGCTGCTCCTTTGCTGCAGCCGATATCTCCTTGGTGGAGATGGAGCCGAAGGTCCTGCCGCCCTCTCCTGAGCGCAGCTTTACTACTACCTTTGTGTTCTCTACTACCTTTGCGAGTGCAAGTGCACTCTCGTAGTTTTCCTGTGCCACCTTGTCAGCGTGCTGGTTCTGAAGCTTTAAGTCATTTAAGTTCTTTGGAGTAGCCTCTACTCCGAGCTTTTTAGGTATGATATTGTTTCTGGCGTAACCGTCACTTACGTTTACTATCTCGCCTTTTTTGCCTAATGGTTTTACGTCCTGTAATAAGATTACTTTCATTCTTCTATGTCTCCTTCTTTTAGCATTTCGTCCAATGTATCCTGTATCATGCGCTTTGCCTGCACGATAGTGACGCCTGTCAGCTGCGCGCCTGCCACATTTAAGTGTCCGCCACCGCCCAGCTTCTCCATGATTATCTGGACATTTATCTCGTCGATTGAACGAGAGCTGATATAAATCTTGTCATTGTACTCCGTGAGCACAAATGATGCCTTGATTCCTATTATGTTGAGCAGCTCATTTGCCGCCTGTGCACCGACGATTGTCGGGCTCTCCACATTCTCGCTAGGGCATACCGATATGGCAAACGAGCCCCTGTATACCTCTGCATGGCGCACTGCCTCGGCTCTTGCCTTGTAGCATGCCATGTCGTTTCTAAGCATCTTTCTGACGCGTGTTACCTCTGCGCCTGAGCGCTTCAAAAAGGCTGCCGCCTCAAATGTACGCACGCCTGTCTTTGTCATAAAGTTGTTGGTATCGATGAGGATGCCTGCGTAGATGCAGTCGGCCTCTGTCGCATTGATCTTGACTCCGTCGTTGAAGTACTGCAATACCTCTGCAACCATCTCACACGCACTTGATGCATACGGCTCGATATATGAGAGTATAGGATTCTCTATTATCTCGCTGCTTTGTCTGTGGTGGTCAAATACGACTATCTTTCCTGTCTTTCTGAGGAGCTCAGGACACTCTGTGTAGCTTGGCCTGTTGGTGTCCACCACCATGACAAGCGTATCCTTGCTCACCATCTCGAGGCCCTCCTCACTATTTATAAACATATCCGCAGGGTAGCCCTTTGCCTCTGAAAATGTCTCCATGAGAGGTCTTACTGAGCTTGTCGGATCATTTATGACTATCTGTGCCTTTTTGTCGAGATTCTTGGCTGCACAGTATATGCCTATGCCCGCTCCAAGCGAATCTACATCTGTGATGCTGTGACCCATGATAAGCACATTCTCACAGGTCTCAATGATTTCCTGAAGCGCCTGTGCCTTGACTCTCGCCTTTACCCTTGTCTTGCTCTCCACCTGCTTTGACTTGCCGCCAAAATACAGGATATCATCGTGATCCTTTATAACTACCTGATCACCGCCTCGTCCGAGGGCTAAGTCTATGGCATTTCGCGCATATACGTAGTTTTCATTATACTTATCGCTCTTTATACCGATACCGATACTGATGGTCACCGCCATCTCGTTGCCGACCTTTATAGCCTTGACCTCGTCGAGCACCTTGAACTTGTCCTCCTTCATGCTGTCAAGGTACTTGTACTTGAACACAACGAAGTATTTGTCGTTTTCTATCTTTCTGACAAGTCCGTCATACTTGGCAAAATACTGGTTTACACGCCTGTCGATAAGTGCAACGAGCAGTGACCTCTTTACGTCCTCTATGCTGTCAAGTGCCTCATCATAGTTATCGATATACACAAGCGCTGAGACCTGCTTCTGCTCTGTGATTTCCTTCTTGCAGTGATAAAGCTCCGACTCATCAAATACGTACAGCGCCGTCAAAAACTGGTCTGCTTCATTTGTGTCGATTATCTCATTTTCCTCTGCGATAGAGTTGAAATATATTCGCTTGACGGACAGACGGACTATGCTGTCCTCCTCCTCATTTACTATCTTGAAGTCTGTCGGCGCATCACTCTTGGTGAGAAGCTCTCTGGTCACTGTCGGAAAAAGTGTCGTGATGGATTTGTGATATTTTTTATCCACACCCATTAGCTCTGCGAATTTGTCATTTACCCAGAGTATCTTGCCGGAGTATTCAAGCAGGGCATACGGCACCTCAAACTCATTAAGCAGCCTCTTCTGCACCGATGAATACTGTGTTGCAAAGCTTATCAGCTCATTTGCAACGACTGACTTGCTTCTGACATACAAAAACAGCACAAGCGCAAAGTAAAACACTGTAAAGCCTACCATGCCATAGCCAAGCCTTCTGTCATAGCGCAGTGCTATTCCGTCAGCACATATCCACACAAACGTCAGATATAGCGGCCAGCACATGTAGCTTTTCAGCCTGCCCTTGAATTTTATTTTTTTCTTCATTTTACTCTCCTTATCCCCGGTGCGTTGCTCTGATGCTGCCGGTGCAACGGTTGCGGTTTCGAGAATGTACTACAAATTAATAGTTACCGGCCACACCTTTGTGCAGCCCGCATCGATTGATATACCTACTAGAGAGTATACCACTTTGTGGGGATTATTCCTAGTACTATATTTATCAGTTATACTCAAATCGTTGCTGTTCACACTGTTAGGTGTGAACCGTAACTAATACTCAGTTATGGTTATGAGAAATATATGGCATTTCTGTGTAGCAGAGAGAATCTTAATACAATTCTGTGCAATCTAAAAAGCACCGCATATATCTGATATTGATACGATACATGCGATGCTTTTCGTGTGCTCTCATCTTCCGGTATTCATTTTAATTAACTATAATTACTTCTCAGTCTTATCCGCAGCTATCTCTGCAATTGACTTTGTAAGACCTGCAATCCCCTGAATCTCTGATGGGATAATTATCTTTGTAGCCTTGCCATCTGCTGCCTTGGCAAATGCCTCCAAGCTCTTTATCTGGAGCACTGCGTTATCCGGATTTGCCTCCTTCAACATGCGCAGTCCGTCTGCATTGGCCTGCTGTATCTTGAGGATAGCCTCTGCCTGACCTGCTGCCTCCTGGATTGTTGCCTCCTTCTTTGCCTCTGCGCGAAGGATGGCTGCCTGCTTTTCAGCCTCGGCATCGAGGATGACTGACTCTTTATTTCCCTCTGCAACAAGGATTGTTGATTTTTTCTCACCCTCTGCACGAAGAATTGCCTCTCGTCTCTCACGCTCTGCCTTCATCTGCTTCTCCATGGCATCCTGGATGGCCTTTGGAGGTATGATGTTCTTGAGCTCGACACGGTTTACCTTGATGCCCCATGGATCTGTTGCTACATCGAGTGTTGCGCGCATCTTGGTGTTGATTGTCTCACGGCTGGTGAGTGTCTCATCAAGCTCTAAGTCTCCGATGATGTTACGAAGTGTTGTGGCTGTGAGGTTCTCAATTGCCATGATTGGATTCTCTACTCCGTATGCGTAGAGCTTTGGATCTGTAATCTGGAAATATACTACAGTGTCTATCTGCATTGTTACATTATCCTTTGTGATTACAGGCTGTGGTGGGAAATCTACCACCTGCTCCTTTAAGATGACTCTCTTTGCTATTCTGTCGATAAATGGCACCTTGAGGTGAAGTCCTACGCTCCATGTGGTGAGATATCCTCCCAAACGCTCAATTACCATTGCATGTGCCTGTGGCACGATTTTGATGCAGTTTACCAGTACTATAAGTACGATTACGAGTAACACTGCAAGTGCTATTAATCCTTCCATTTCCGGTTAAGCCTCCTTTACCCTTTTTACAATTAGTTTTACTCCGCTTATCTTTACTACCTCGATAAGCTCGCCTTTTCTTATGACCTGGGTCTCGTCCTGCGGTCTGACTGTCCACTCCTGACCGTTTACAACGGCTTTTCCCGTCTGCTTCATGCTGTCAGCATCCTCGGTGAGCACAGCTCTTTCTCCGACCAGACTGTCCACGTTTGTCTTCACTGTCCTGGAATTGATGTACTTCCCGGCCCATGGCTTTGTGAGAGCTAAAAGCACGACTGAAACGAGTATAAATGCAATTCCCTGAACCACGACATTGCCGCCAAGCAGTGCGATTATAAACGCTACAAATGAGCCTGCCGCAAACCATATGGATGTGAGCCCGACTGTCATAAGCTCAACTAAAACAAAAACTACGGTGGCTGCCAACCAGAAAACAATGTATGTATCCATTTGAACCCTCCCTTTTTATTAGTATTTGTTTTATATCCATTTTATACGATGTAATTTGATTATGCAACAAATATTAATTTTTTAAACATAAAACATTTTTAACCTAAAAAATCCCGACCACCATCCGGTAGTCGGGATTTATCATACATTTATCTTATTCGCAAACGTATGGCATAAGAGCAAGATGACGTGCTCTCTTGATTGCTACTGTAAGAGCTCTCTGGTGCTTTGCACAGTTTCCTGTGATACGGCGTGGAAGGATTTTTCCTCTCTCAGAGATGTATCTCTTTAATTTGTTTGTATCTTTGTAATCAATGACATTGTCTTTTCCACAGAATACGCAGACTTTTTTTCTCTACGCATTGGTCTTCTCTTCATTGATGAACCATCAGCTGATTTATTGTAAGCCATTTTTGTTACCTCCTTGAATATTTGTCCTCGTGGACACTACTAATTGAATGGAAGCTCCTCGTCGATTCCGTCCGGAATGTTCATGAAGCCATCCCCAGCAGCCTGGCTAGGTGCAGGTCTGTCCGCCGGTGCAAATCCGCCTGCATTTCCTGATGCGGCTGATTTAGACTCTGCAAACTCTGTATTCTCAACCACGACGTCAGTGGTGTATACCTTCTGTCCGTCCTTGTTTGTATAGCTGCCGGTCTGGATTCGACCCTCAACAACAAATTTTGTTCCTTTACGGCCAAATCTCTCAAAAAATTCTGCTATCTTTCCAAAAGCTACGCAGTTGATGAAATCCGTTGACTGCTCCTCTGCATTCTTGCTGTAGCGTCTGTCTACCGCAAGTGAAAATCTTGCTATTGCAAGTGAGTTGTCCCCCTGGGCATAGCGGATTTCTGCGTCTCTGGTTAATCTACCCATAAGTATTACTTTGTTCATAATACAATCTCCTATTTTCTTATACTATGCCTCGTCTTTTCTAACGCATAAGAAACGAAGAACATTGTCCATGATACGAACGTCCTGCTCGATTTCTGCTGGGACTGTTCCCTCAGCATCGAACTGGATGAAGTAATAAAAGGCCTCAGTCATGTGCTGAATCTCGTAAGCTAATCTCTTCTTACCAGCCTCCTCAACTTCTGTAACAGTACCGCCGGCACGTGTGATGTACTCTTTTGCCTTCTCGACTACTGCTGTTCTCGCATCATCCTCGATCTTTGCACTAACGACGAGTGCTAATTCATATTTGTTCATGCGAATGTTACCTCCTTTTGGTCTCTGGCTCATAAATCTGATTATGAGCAAGGAATTTTATATCACGAGTCTAGATAATAACATGAATCGTGGTACTTTTCAAGGGGTTTTTGCAATTTTTCTTTAATTTTTATTAGGTCGGGACATGCGCTGTTTCTATCTAACTAAGCCTGCTTCTTGGTGAGACCGCGGTCATTTTTCTCGACCAGCTTCCTTGGCACCATAACCTGGTGTCCGCAGCCCATGCATTTCAGACGGAAGTCTGCGCCGACACGCATGATTTCCCACTCGCTGCTGCCGCACGGATGTGGTTTTTTCAGTTTTACGATATCTCCTACTGCGTATTTATCCATCCTATATTCCTTCTCTACCTATATATGTCATATTATATACTATGATATGAGGGTCAAAAGGTATTTTGCCCCTCATACTACACCTCTATCTGCTCAAATACAGAGCCCAGTCCCTGCTGTATCAGAAGGTCTGCTCTTGCGTCCATCGGTGTGGTGGACTTGTTGATAAGCACGAGCTTATTTCCATTGTAATAGTCTATGAGGCCTGCCGCCGGATATACCGCAAGTGATGTACCGCCTACTATGAGCACATCGGCATGACTGATGCAGTAGATTGCATCCTCAAGCGTTTTCTGATTTAAGCCCTCCTCGTACAATACGACATCCGGCTTTACCGGACCGCCGCACTTTGGACATTTTGGCACGCCTGTCGAGTTGAGGATTTCCTCTGCGCTTACAAACTGCAAGCACCTCTCACAGTAGTTTCTCAGCACACTGCCGTGCAGCTCCATCACATTTTTGCTGCCGGCCTTCTGGTGCAGTCCATCTATGTTCTGCGTCACAACACCCTTAAGCTTTCCGGCTTTTTCAAGCTCTGCAAGCTTGTAATGCGTGATGTTCGGCTCTGCATCAAGACAGAGCATCTTGTCACGGTAGAATCGGTAAAACTCCTGCGGATGCTTCCTGTAAAATGTATGGCTCAGGATGGTCTCGGGCGGATAATCATACTTCTGATTATAAAGTCCGTCCACGCTTCTGAAATCAGGTATGCCACTCTCGGTTGATACACCTGCTCCGCCGAAAAATACAATATTGTCCGAAGCCTTTATCCACTGCAAAAATGTTTCTACACTGCTGTCATTGTTACCCATATGTATCCATCCTTTCTTCTTTTCTTCAAATTGCTGCCTATTATTTTTTGAGCCACACTTTTATAGCTTTCGCACCAGTTTGTCCACATCTGCATTCAGTCCAAGCACCATCACTGCATCGTCTGCCTTGAACACGTAGTCCGGCAGCGGAAGCACGCGATTCATTCCGGCTTCCTTTACTGTAACGATATTTACATTGTATTTCTGACGCACATTATTTTCCCTGATGCTCTTTCCTACCCAGCCTTCAGGTGGATTTATCTCGTAGATTGAGTAATCATCGTTTAATGCCACATAATCAAGCACATGGTTGGCGCTGTATTTCTTTGCCACTCGTTCTGCCATGTCGCGGTCAGGATAGATAACCTCATCCGCACCGTTTCGAAGCAGGAACTTGGCATGCACATCCCTGTTTGCCTTGCTGATGACGTATTTTCCGCCCATTTCCTTAACGAGACTTGTTATCTCAAGTGAGCTCTGGAAATTGGTGCCGATGCATACAAAAATCAAATCGAAATTGTTGATTCCGAGTGCTTTTACTACCTGTGGGTCGGTACAGTCACCTATCTGCACCTTGGTCACGTCATAAATTAAATCCCTGACCTTGGCCTCGTCCTTGTCCATCACCATAATGTCATTTCCGTTTTTTATCAAATCCGCACACAGATGGTGTCCGAATTTACCCATTCCAATAATTAAAATTGATTTCATTGCGTTTCTCCTTATCCTATGATAACTTTTTCCTCCGGAAGCTCTATATTGGCTTTATCCGGTCTATGCACAAACGAAAGCACAAAGGTCATGCTTCCGATTCTTCCACAATACATCATAATTATGATAATTATGCGTCCTACTGTATTTAAATCTCTTGTGATGCCTGTTGTCATGCCGACCGTACTGATTGCAGAGTATACCTCAAACAGTACATCGTCCATCTTCATATTGGATGTGGCAAGTATAGCTATCACCGCTGTAAGGCCAAGCACCAGATTGATGATAAGCACCATTCCGGCCTTTTTGATTACCTCACTGCTTATTTTCCTGCCAAACACATTGCAGCCGTTGCTTCCTCTCATATAAGAAACAATATAGATTATCATGACCGCCATGGTTGTGGTTTTGATTCCGCCGGCTGTCGAGCCCGGGCTTCCTCCTATGAACATGAGCACTATAGTCAAAAGCTTGCTCTCCTGTGTCAGTGCTGCTGTGTCTACTGTATTGAAGCCTGCCGTTCTCGCCGTAACCGAGCCGAATAACGATGCAAATATGGCACCCGGTGTGTCCATGCCTGCTATGGTATTGTTTTTTTCAAAAATATACAAAAACAGTCCGCCACCGAAGACAAGTATCAGTGTGGTTGATATTACTATCTTGGCGTGGAGCGAGTATCTGCTAAACTTAAGCTTTTTGATTCTGACCTCATTCCATATGGTAAAACCGATACCACCTATGATGATAAGCAGCATAATTGTGATATTGACTAACGGATCTGCGACATATTTTGTAAACGATGAGTACTCCTCGTTTATGCCCATCAAGTCAAAGCCCGCATTGCAAAATGCAGATATCGAGTGGAACACCGAGAAATATATGCCTCTTAATATGCCAAAATCCGGTATGAAGCGGATTGCTAAAAGCACCGCTCCTATGCCTTCGATAAGGAAGGTTCCCCTTATTATCACGCTGAAAAGCCTTACTATTCCACCAATCTCGAGTGCATTGACGCTCTCCTGCATCAGATCCCTCTGTCTAAGTCCGATTTTTTTATGCAGAAGCATGGAAAATGCCACGCCGATTGAGATAAAGCCCATGCCTCCTATCTGAATCAGCACCAGAATCACGAGCTGCCCTATGATGCTCCAGTGTCTGAAGGTGTCAAACACAACAAGACCTGTCACACAGGTTGCGCTTGTTGCCGTAAAAAGTGAGTCCAGAAAATTAGTCCATTGTCCGTCTCTTGAAGAAAACGGAAGGCTCAGCATTATTGCCCCTGATAATATTGTCAGAAAAAAGCCAACTGCGATGTATCTGAACTCTGTCAGGTTCTTATGTCGTTTTTTTATGTCATGTTTTATATCGTTCATATCCAATCCTAACTATTTGCTGCAGAATGTATTATTGTCAGCTTACAGAAGCTGTTTGTATATATCCCTCTTGCTGACACCCCTGTCCTTTGCCACGAGCTTCATGGCTTCCTTCCTGTCGATGCCCTGTGACTCATAGTGTGCCATATGCGCTTCAAGAGGCATGGCTTCCCAGCTTTCCTGCTGCTCCTTTGCTATTTCAGCCACGTTTCTGCCACAGATTACAAGCACATATTCACCTCTTGGCTCCTGTGTCCTTGAACGCTCCAAAAGCTCCGAAAATGTAGTCTGCACCTTTTCCTCGTGCTTTTTCGTAAGCTCCCTGCACACGGTAAGCTCTCTGTCCCCGAGCGCATTGTAAAGCTCTGTAACCGTCTTTATAAGATGATGGGGCGCCTCGTAGATGATGATTGTCCGGGTCTCGTTTTTAAGCTCCTCAATGACACGCGCGCGTTCCTTTTTATCCCTCGGCAAAAATGCCTCAAACGCAAACCTTCTGGTCGGCCTGCCCGACATGGTAAGTGCTGTAATGCACGCTGCCGCCCCGGGAAGCGAGGTAACAGGCACGCCCTCCTCGTAGCAGATGCGCACTATATCCTCACCCGGGTCAGAAATGCCGGGGGTTCCGGCATCGGTGATGAGGGCTATATTTTTGCCCTCCTTAAGCTTTGCCACAAGCTGGTAGGCTTTATCTATCTTGTTAAACTCATGATAGCTCGTCATGGGTGTCTTTATCTCAAAATGATTGAGCAGCTTTATGGAGTTTCTCGTATCCTCCGCTGCGATGAGGTCTACCTCCTTAAGTGTGCGCAGCACACGGAATGTGATGTCCTCCAGATTTCCTATCGGAGTTGCGCACAGATACAGTGTTCCTGTCATATGATTCTCCTGTTTATTTTCCGTTATTCCGGGGCTTATCGCCGTATATCTCATATATCTCATCCGTGTATACATTAGGCTCCTTGTATACAACTAACGGTTTTTCGATGGTTATACGGCTTTTGCCGCCCTTGAGCCCCTCTATGAGCACCATGTTCGGCTCCCTGTCCGCGTAGGGATGTACAAGGCGCATTCGCTTTGGCTCGATATGATATTTCATCATCGTGCTAAAGATCTCTGCCAGCCTGAATGGTCTGTGAACCATGTAAAAACGCCCATTGAATTTGAGCATTTTTGCGCTCTCCCTGACTATATCGTCAAGTGTGCACCTGACCTCGTGGCGTGCTATCGTCATGGCATCGTCTGCATTTTTGATACCGTGCTGACCTATCATATACGGCGGATTTACCGTCACCACCTCCACGGACTCTCGACCGAAAATCTCCGATGCATTACACACATCTCCCTCTTCTATGGTCACTTTGTCCTCAAGATGGTTATATTTCACACTTCTTTTCGCCAGGTCAGCACACTGAGGCTGAAGCTCAAGTCCGCTGTAATGCTCTCCGTTATTCTTTGCCTCAAGAAGTATCGGAATCACACCGTTTCCGGTACACAAATCCACAGCTCTCTCGCCGCGCTTTACCTTTGCATAGTCAGATAAAAGCACGGCGTCTATGCCGAAGCAGAACAGCTTTGGATCCTGTATGAGCCTATAGCCCTTGCGGCACAAATCGTCCAGGCGCTCATTACTGTGTATCAGTGCTTCCATTGTCTTTGTCCCTGTTGTAATCTTTATTATACTCTTTATTATAGTTTTTGTTCTTATAATCCTTGTTGCGGTTGTATTTCTGCTTGTTTGGTCTGTTTTTGCCGCCCTTGTACGGCTTTTTGTAACCGTCCTTATTTTCTCTGCCGGCATTTGCAGCATTTACTTCATTTGTCTCATTTGCAGAAGCTTCCGCTGCCTCTATGTCCGCCCTGTACGGACGTTTTTCTCTGTTGTCACGCTTATCACGGCGCTCGCGATATTCATTTTTGTTGTCACGGTGTCCACGGTTTCTCTGCTGTTTCTCCTGTGACTTGTCCTCCATCGTCTCGTCGCCGCTATCCTCGAGATCCTTGAGCTCGCGAAGCTCCTCCTCGGTGAGCTTTACATCCTTTTTCTGGCGCGGCTTTAAGCGCAGATCATCTACAGTGTACTCACGAAGCTCCTTCTCCTCGCCGTTGTCAATGACAACACGCACGAGCTGTCTGAGCACGCTGACTGACTTGACCTCTCCGATGATTCCCTCAGGTGTCTTGACCTTTTCTCCCACTGACGGCATTCTGCTGTTCAGATACTCATATGTATCCTGCTCATACTTGAGACAGCACATAAGCCTTCCGCACACACCGGATATCTTGGTCGGATTGAGCGAAAGATTCTGCTCCTTTGCCATCTTGATGGAAACCGGCACAAAATCTGCCATATAAGAATGACAGCAGAGCGGTCTGCCGCATATTCCAATACCGCCCATCATCTTGGTCTCATCCCTGACACCGATCTGACGAAGCTCTATTCTGGTGCGGAATACCGCTGCCAGATCCTTTACGAGCTCCCTGAAGTCAATTCTGCCGTCCGCTGTAAAGTAAAACAGCAGCTTGTTTCCGTCAAAGGTATACTCTGCATCCACCAGCTTCATCTCAAGGCCGTGCTTGATGATTTTCTCCTTGCAGATGGCAAATGCCTCTTTTTCCTTTTCCTTATTTCTCTCAACCGTTTTCTCATCCTCGTCGGTTGCCACTCTGATGACAGGCTTAAGCGGTGAAACCACCTTATCATCATCCACCTCCTTCGGCGGAATGAGGACAGTTCCCATCTCTATGCCTCTTGCTGTCTCCACGATAACATGCATTGCCATGTCGAGTTCGAAATCAACCGGGTCAAAGTAATATATTTTGCCTGCTGTCCTGAATCTGATACCAACTATTTTTGTCATGTGATTAGTTCTCCTTTATGGTCATAAGCAGCAGCTCAATTACCAGGTCAAAATTGACGTTTGCGTTAATTCTTATCTTCGCCTTCTCAAGTGCCTCAAGTATTGCCTCGATTCCCTGATAGGAATGCTTTGCTGCCTGTTTCTTTATATCATAGACCTCATCCTTGAATATGAGTCCGTTAACATCGTTTGTCGCCTTCATATACAGCACATCTCTGTACCACACCATAATCAGGTCAAAATAATCCTGCACCTGAAGCTTGTACTCAGCTATCTGCTTTACTGCTGCGCCCAGCTCGTACAGATCTATGTCATCGAGGCGCTTTATAAGCGACAGTGCAGACTCCTTTAGCTCGTTGAACTCGTCTGATGAGGCGAGCTTAACAGCCTTTCCGACGATGCCTTGTGCAAATGCGGCACTGATATCTGCCTGATAATCCGGAATATGCTTTTCGTTCATCAGGTATGCCTTTATCACCTCGTCCTTTACCGACTTCATATTGAGTGTGATGCAGCGCGACCTGATGGTCTGCAGAAAGCTGTCTGCATTAGTGGTGAGAAGCATGATGACCGCATATGCCGGTGGCTCCTCAATGGTCTTTAAAAGCGCGTTCTGCGCCTGCTGGTTCATTTTTTCAGCCTCATCCACTATGTAAATCTTGTATTTACTGCTGTACGGCTTTATCACTATATCGTTGTTGAGCTGTGTCCTTATGTCGTCAACCGATATGTTGTTGGGCTTTTCATGACTGACATATATGATATCAGGATGATTGTGGTCATCTGCCTGATGGCACGATTTACACTCTCCACAACCGTCTGTGCCCTCCTTCTCACACTGCAGTGCCCTGGCAAATGCCTCGGCTATCATCATTTTGCCGGACAGCTGTGGTCCGTTTATTATATATGCATGTGAGACCTTTCCCATTGATATGGCATTTTGCAGATGCTCTATTATCTGCTCATTCCCTACTATATCCTTAAATCCTGCCATAGCTGCTGCCTCCGTTTTAGTCTGCCTGTGTCTGTTATAGCTTTTATCTCCTACGTGAGTATATCAAGCAACAGTCCACGTATCTCTCCGATTCTTGCCAGTATGGACAGATGATCCTTCTCATCCTCCACCAGCTCTGATGCCAGCTCATCCAGATTGCTGTCTATCAGTCTTATTATACCATAAACTCTGTGCCTTCCTCTCCTGTCGAGGAAATTTTCTCTGGAAAATTTATGGGATCTGTATACCACCTCATTTAAAAAATCCTTTATGAGCCCGCGATATCGCTTCATATCCCTGATATCCATATGCTCGGCTATTCTGTTGCCCTGTGCTGTGATATCCTGCATCAGCGCATCTACCTTTGCCTGGAGATCAGCGTCTGTTATGGCGCTGGCCAGTGTGAATTTGAACGAGCCGTCACCGGCCTGTGTTTTTTGTGCATCAGGAACCTGTGTCACCTGATTTACTTCATTTACTCTGACTGCCATGAGGCTACCTCCTTATTCGTTTCCGGTTACATTTATGTGCAGACTGTAACCATTTTCCTGCTCTGCAATTAAGAACTCTGTCGTATGTATGCTGAAATCTCGGCAAGCACAGTGTCCATATCATCATTTATGAAGCGACGTGTAATCCCCGCCTCATGCAGCTTCTCCTCAGAGAAATCTGATGCGTCTGCCAGAAAACGGCGGCACATCTCCTCATATTTAGGCACCTGCTGCCCCTTTTCCCGGTGAATGGCGCGTATCAGACGGTCGCCGTCCTCCACCTCCACATAGATTGGCAGTACCTTGTCACTGCCAAAATAATCGCGTATCTTTGTGTAAGACTCCAGTGTTCCGACTGTCAGATAGCTTTTGCAGCGAAGGTCTATATTATCATCGTTTACCGTGAAATACTTCCACACGCCGTACACTGTATTGTACTCTCGAAGCTCTATGATGCGCCCCTGTGCACTGAGCCTTTTTACATCCTCTTCATTGCAGAAATGATAATCCTTATCCTGTGTCTCTCCGTCCCTTATCGGGCGCGTGGTATACGGGATAATCCTGCTAAGCATTAGGGAATCATCCTGCAGTATTTTGTTGTATATAGTGTCCTTGCCTGATGCGCTTTTTCCCATCACGCAGAAAATCTTACCCATCTGTAAACCTCTTATATTTTAATTAGTATAAATACGATTGTTTGCTATGTCAAACTGTTGCTTACAGCACAGCAACAAACTTCCACATATTGGCATCCGGATCAAAATACAGGCCATCCACTTCAAGACCTGAATTTACAGCCTTTATTACATCATCTATGAGCTTGTCGTTCATTATCTCTCCCGGCACCACAAGCGGTATCCCCGGCGGATATATATTTATAAAGGCACCGCTCACCTTCCCGCTTGCCTTAAAGGCATAGACCGCCTGATGGTCTGCATCATATGCATCATACATTTCCATTACGGCAGGCAGCTTTTGGTATATAGTTGTGTCCATTTTGACAGGAAAGTAAAATTGATGTACCACACCCTCCTGTTTTAATATATCATAAAACTCTTCAAAATCAGACTTATATTTTTCGAGCCGGCTGTCTATTTCAATCAAAGCATCCGCAAGCCTGTCAAAGCCCTCATCCGTATCCATGACAGATGCCAGCGCCAGTACATAATTGCCCGCTGCCATCTCAAGCTGCAGCTCATATTTTTTAAGCAGAAGCTCAAGCAGCGTATGTCCATTCATAGCCTCTTTCGTAAATATAATAATCTTTGACTCGTCAAAATCATATGCCTCATCGGCAGAAAAATCACTTTTTCTGACCACGTTCAGATGCGAAAGTCCGCTGACCTTCTGATAAAATCTGTCAAGTCTGCTCCTAAGCTGTGCAAAGACAGTCTCTTTGTTATCGCGCACATAGTGTATGCAGCGCTCTATGCCTGTCATAAGCACATATGACGGTGAGCTTGTCTCATAAATGCCGAGAAACTTCTCCACTGCAGCTTCACGCATCCCACCCAGCAGTAAAAGCGCCGTCTGTGTAAATGCCGGAAGCGTCTTGTGCAGGCTCACTATGACCGCATCGGCCCCGAGCGCTATGGCATTTTGAGGGAAGCCGCCTCCAAAGCCAAAGTGCGCGCCATGTGCCTCGTCAACTACGAGTAAAGCTCCATGTGCATGTGCCACAGAGGCGATTGCCGCCACATCGGAAACCACGCCATCGTATGTAGGCGAGGTTATCACGACCGCTTTTATGTCGGGATTTTCATCAAATGCCGCCCTTATCTGCGCCTCGGTTATCTGCCCCTGCAGCCCTGTCCGTGTAATTTCAGGGTATGTAAACACCGGGTGAAGCTGCCTTAAGTAAAGCGCATGATACACTGCCTTGTGACAGTTCCTTGCTACAAGCACCTTGTCTCCCCTTTTTGTGGCCGCAGATATTGCTGCCAGTATACCGCAGGTGCTTCCGTTTATGAGAAAATATGCACGCTTTGCACCGTAAAGTGCCGCTGCCTCAGCCTGCGCCTCCTTTATAATGCCCTCAGCGTGGTGCAGATTGTCAAAATTGTCTATCTCTGTTATATCAATAGCATACGGGTCCAGCTCTGCACCTATATCACTGCCACGGCGCTTATGCCCCGGCATGTGAAACGGATAAATATTTGATTGTGAATTATTTATCAGTTCTTTTTCCATTTAAGTACCTATATATCCTTTTTAGCCCAGAAATCTTCCAAGCTCCGGCATCCAGTCATCATAAAATATTTCATCATTGCAGAACGCGCTCCAGACCGGTGTGAGGAAATCAAGTATCAAATCAAGCGTCTCCTCCCAGCCTGCATTCGCATATGCCCTCTGCTGTCGTGTCAGCCTCTTACAATACTGCTCCCAGCGCCTTTTCATATACGCATAGCTGCGATAACCATACACCTGCTCAAGCCTGTGCATGCTCACTGTCTTCGGTTTATTTTTCGCTCTAACCTTAAAATTATCAATTATCTGCCTTCCGCTGACTGAATATCTCTTAAGTATCTCATATGCATCACCATATGGTTTCATATCGCTAACCAGCTCAAGCTTATCCATTATCTCAAACAGCTGTTCTCCGAGCCTGGATTCAGGCGAAAAAATACAAACATCTGCGTCTCCATAAAAGCTGTTCATAAAAACAATATTTTTAGTCATGGGAACTCCTGCATCCGCTTCATTAAGGCGCTCAAGCCTCACTGCAAACGGTACCTCCCCGCCATCACACATAGCGCTTAGATTCCACGTATGTATCAGCGGCTGCATATCACTGCCGTCCGGTTCATTATCTGATACCTTTGCCGTCTTCTTAGATAATTCTGCATTAGTCCATACCACATCACTGTGACTGTTAAGCCCTGCATTGCCTATAATGATATTGCGCAGTACATCAAACGGCGTACCATTATCCTCTGCCCTGCCACCGGGGCTGCCATATACATAATAAAACGCCAGCTTTTCTCCTGTTGCAAAATACGGCTTTTGAAGCCACAGCACTTTTCCCAGACCGGCATTATTTATGCGCCAGAGAAAATCCTGCTTCACGTACTGCCATAACACATCGCTGTACGATAATTTTTTCTCATCGCTTATATGTCTTAAATCTACCCTCACTACAACCATACTCCTATGAAGCTTTGCACCTTCTTTACCACACGCCTCGCCCTTGCGTAATCCATGAGCACGGAAATATCCTTGTCCGTATCCGCTATGTATGACTGTACAGCTGCCTTGAAATCATTGCGGTCCAGTCTCGACTCATACTTCAGGCAGTCGCATATCACACGTTCTTTATCATAGATTCCAAAGGTGTTGCCTCCAAGCTCAATGGTTGTGGCTCCAAGCGTAAGTGCTGTGGGCTCAGTATAAAACGGAATGATTCTGGGATAGTCCATCTTAAAACGCGATTTTGATGTGTTTTTGTCCACGGCAAGCGTCCATCCGTATGGCTTCTCCTTTATATAGCCATAGGCGTAAAGTGCACTTTCCATGCAAAGCATTGCATCCGGAAAGAGTGCCGCGACAAGTGCATCCTCAGAAAAATCATCCACGCGGTCTGTGTAATAGCCGTTTCTGATGCGGACAAGCTTCCCCTCCCTGACAAGCTTATCAATTCGCCTGTAGTCTATACCAAGCCTTGTAAGCTCTTCTTTTTTCACTATTCCGTTGTGCTTTTCCATGGCATCAGCTATGATAGTCTGTACCTGTTGTATATTCATTACTGCTTCTCCATCCCTTGCTTATCGGCTAAAAGCCTCTTGGCATCACGTAATCCAAGCTGATACAGGCTCTCAAGCTTCTTGGGGTCCTTTTCCACCTTGCTTATTTTAATGTGCTCCGACGGCCTTAACACCTTAGCAATGCCCTGCTTTTCAAGCTCCTTAAGATGCTCAAGCTGATAATTGTACATGATATGCCTGTTTGAAAATGCCTCATAAAACCTCGGAAAACGCTTTTTGTATACCGATGTTAAAAACCTTGGCATAGGTTTTTTTATATAGTCTGCCGGCTTTGTCAGCACGACAACCACTCTGTCATATCCCATATCAAGCATATGCTCATATGGGATACTGTCCGTCACCGCACCATCCAGATACCACTCATTCCCCAGCTTCACAGGCTTTGACACTACAGGCATGGAGCCCGATGCCCTGAGCACATCCATCTGGTCAAAGACACTCTTTATCTGCACATATTCTGGCTTACCTGTCCTGATATTCGTCACAACCGCATAAAATGGGATATCCGACTTCTTATATTCCTCATCATCAAACGGATCAAGCTCTCTTGGTACTGTATCATAGGCATATTTCGTGCTCACTATGTTTTTCTCCCGAAGAAGCGGCCTGATACCCATATAATTTTTGTCACTGTTAAACCTCTTATTGTATCGTATAACCCTGCCGCGCTGCTTTGACAGCAGATTCACTCCAAAAAGTGCTCCCGCCGAAACACCGATAACAGCATCAAAGCTAATATCATGGTCCATAAAACAGTCGAGTACTCCGGCTGTATACATACCTCTCATGGCTCCACCCTCAAGCACGAGGGCGCATCTTTCATCACTCATTTCTGCCTCCATTTATAATGTCATAATAAAAAATGTATTAATATTTATGTCGACCGCTGAACTTCAGATTGTCTCTCCTTCTGCGCTGTTTTCTCTCAAGCTTGTGCTCCCTGAAGCGCTCGCGCTGCTCCTTCTTAATGCTCCATTTGTGTTTCAACACATATATATTGTCTGATATTCTTCTAAACATGAAAATACTCAGAATAATCACTGCGATAAGTACGAGCACCCAGAGAAAATATACCGGCTTTATCCTTATTATATCACTTTCCACGTTCTGTCTGCTGTTCTCATCAAAGTACGACAGATCGACCTTTGCTCCTGATTTCAGCAGATCCACACAGCCTACCACATGATCACCATACTTGTATCTGACCGTAGCAAGAGCATCCTTGTTGTCGGACTTCATGTCAGCAGCTTCCCTTTTAATGCTAGAAAAATCCGCATTGTTTGGCAAAACAACATAGTTTTCCGACACCTTTGCATACATGCCGTGCTCATTCATCACGCCCAGATCCGGCGTATTGTCAGTAGCTGCGCTGTTTTCATTTTCAGCTATGCTTAGTGCCTTGAAGTTACTGAAATAGTAATTGAGCAGCGTGTTTGTGTCTGCATACTGGTCAGGCGACTGCGCATTCATAATAACCGCGCACAGCGTCAAGCCATCCTTCTCCGCATAAGTGACAAGCGTGCTGTTAGCCACTGAAGTGTAGCCGGTCTTGCCGCCGGTACAATCATGATTTACAAACTGTGAATACGATTTAAATGGATGCAGCATCGCATGATGATTGTACAGCGGAGTATCCTCGGTATGCTTGTTTGTAGGTGGTATGATATAGGTCTTTGTGCCTGTAATCTTTCGAAACTCGTCATTCCTGTATGCTGCACACGAGATAAGCCCCATATCGTATGCGCTTGTCCAGTGATTTTCATCGGGCAGACCATTTGCATTGTTGAAATGTGTATCTGTACAGCCTAATTCTTTGGCTTCCTTGTTCATCAGATCAATAAATGTGCTGTAATCTCCCCCAAGCTTTTTGCCTGTATGCTCTGCTGCAGCATATGCGCACTCGTTTGCCGACTCAAGCATAACTCCATATAGTGTCTGCTCCATGGTCATCTCCTCGCCCACATCCCTCTTGATGCTCGACGAACCATCACTGCTCTCCTTCACCGCCTCTTTTGAGAATGTAACCTTCTCATCCATCTTGCAGTTGAGTATAGTCAGATATGTGGTGAGAATCTTTGTGATACTTGCAGGATAATGCTTTTCGTGTGAATTTTTCTCATAGAGCACCGTACCTGTATTGACCTCCATCACCACGGCGCACGGTGAATTTATCTGCGGTCCCTCCGGCCAGTACGTGTCATCACCATCCGCAAATGCCATAAGCGGTCTCGCACAAAGCGTCGTGACCATAGCAAACACTGCCATTATTAGTATTCCTGATTTTTTTAAATTTATAATTTTATACTTCATATCTGTTCCTATTAATTCTAAAATTGGGTAGCTGTTCAGTCCTATAACCAAAAATGTACTATTTCTAATTATAATGTATGAAAAACATGTTATCAAGGGCATGTGCATCGTATTTTTCCATTTTATTTTGACACCCACACAATTGTAGGGTATTATCTATATGAAATTTTACGTTTTTATAAGGAGATTTACATGAGACTTAGAAATATCCCGGGCGCCGGTGAAGTCATCGACAACAGCCCTTATTGCATAAAGGAGCCTGTTGAATTAAAAGGAAAATGGCATGATTTTTTAGGAAACAATAATCCGATTCATATAGAGGTTGGTATGGGAAAGGGCAGATTTCTGATGGATCTGGCACGGCTTCATCCAGAGATTAACTATATAGGTATCGAACGATATACCAGTGTGCTTCTTCGTGCCGTACAAAAAATGCAGGAGGACGAGCTGCCAAATGTGCACTTTTTGTGCATTGATGCCGCAACTCTTCCGGATATTTTTGACCGTAATGAGGTTGACCGCATTTACCTGAACTTTTCCGATCCATGGCCGAAGGACAGGCACGCAAGAAGACGCCTCACCTCAAGCGAATTTCTTGCCAGATATGATTTGTTTCTCGCACCTGACGGACGCATAGAGTTCAAGACTGACAACCAGGACCTCTTCACCTTCTCTCTGGAAGAGATTGAAAGCTCTGATAAATGGCACCTCGACGCCAGTACACGCGACCTGCATCATGATGCTGCAATGAATGAGGGCAACATCATGACCGAGTACGAGGAGAAATTCTCTGCTGTCGGAAACCCTATCTGCAAGCTGATTGCTTCAAGATAATGCAACATATCTGTCGTTAATCGCATGATTTATATAGTCAAACATGACCCAGCTTTTATGACATTCTTCAGATTTTTCTGAGGAACTGTCATATTCGTCTCTGGCATCGTTGAAATATCTCTGCGCTTCCTTATCTCTTCCCATCTTGCTATAGCTTGAACTGATATTACTGTAAACCATAGCCTTAAGATCTCTCGAGCGGATAATTTCTGCCGTGGCAAGGCTCTCCAGATAACATTCAAAGGCTTTTGACTCATCGTTCTCAAGCTCATATACCAATCCCAGGATATTGAGATACTCTGCATATTTTTCCACGTGACCGGTGCTCTTCAAGCGCGCAAGCGCTTTCTTTATACGTACAACCGCACTGTCATAGTCCTTCTTTACCACGTCATCTACTGCAATTATCATTTCATTATCCGCTATAATGTCTGTTGAATATTTGTCTACCCCATTCATCATATTTTACTCCGACCAAAGCATCTTTCGAAATGTTACTTTTTTCCTATTCAACAGTATAAACTTATTATTTCAAAATTTCAATATTAATTTCACTTTTTATGGGACTATCAGACTACCCAAAAATTATGCAATAAAAAAGCACCAACCCTATGGCTCATACGTCCATAAAACCGGTACCTTTGAGTGCGCCTCCAGGGGCTCGAACCCTGCACACCCTGATTAAGAGTCAGGTGCTCTACCAAATGAGCTAGAAGCGCGTTTATTAATTTGTTTGCGTTTTCCTTAACGCGAAATTTATTATATAGTATAGTTTATAGAAATGCAACACTTTTTTTTAATTTTTTTAAATTTTTTTAGATTTTTTGTAAAACAGTTGATTTTACACCGTTTTAAGCTATATTATTTCCTATATACAGAGACTTTTTATTCCAGATTTCCCATCCAAAGTCTCTCAGAAAGGATTTACTGATAATGAAAGTAGAAGAAAGATTATTAAAATATGTGGGCTATCACACCACATCTGATGAAGCAAGTGATAAAATACCAAGCAGTGACAGGGAATTTGCACTCGCAAGAGAGCTTGAGTCAGAGCTTAAGGAGCTTGGCTTATCCAAGGTTGTGCTCACCGACCATTGTTACGTGTATGGTCTGCTGCCTGCCACTGCCGGCATGGAGCACAAAAAAGCGGTCGGATTTATTGCACATATGGATACTGCACCTGATTTTTCCGGGGAAAATGTCAAGCCACAGCTGCTGCGTCACTATGACGGAAGCGATGTGCTGCTTAGAGGCAGTGGCGAATACCTGAGAGTAAGCGATTTTCCTGAGCTTAAAGCCCTCTCCGGACGCACTCTCATTACCACAGATGGCACTACCCTGCTAGGTGCCGATGACAAGGCCGGTGTGGCTGAGATTATGACCGCCTTAGAGCAGATTATCGCAGAGGGCACTCCTCACGGCGATATCTGGGTTGGATTTACCCCCGATGAGGAGGTCGGAAAAGGTGCGGATTTGTTTGATCTGGACTATTTCGAGGCAGATTTTGCCTACACCGTGGACGGTGATTACGAGGGCGAAGTGGCCTATGAAAACTTTAATGCCGCAAGCGCTGAATTTACCATAAAGGGCGTCAACGTGCATCCGGGCGAAGCAAAGGACATTATGGTCAATGCGGCTTTGGTTGGCTGCGAGATTGCCGCAGCGCTGCCTGCAAACGAGACTCCTGCCACAACTGAGGGCAGAGAGGGCTTTTACCATCTGTGTGATATGAGCGGTGATGTAGCATCAGCCCATCTGTCATATATTGTGCGCGACCACGACAAGGCTCTTTTTGCTAAAAGACTTGATACTCTCCGCTCTCTTGAGATAGAGATGAACAAAAAATATGGTGAGGGCACTGTTTCTTTGACTATCACCCACTCCTACGAGAATATGCTTTCAATCATAATGGACAACATGTACATTATCGACCTGGCTAAGGCTGCTATAGAGGAAAACGGTCTAGAGCCGCTATCACGCCCGGTTCGCGGCGGTACAGACGGCGCACGTTTATCCTTCATGGGACTTCCTTGTCCAAACCTCGGTACCGGCGGCTACGGCTTCCACGGCCCATTTGAGCACATATCAGTTGAGGGCATGGAGACTGCGGTTAATATAATCAAATCAATTGTGAAGCATGTGCTGATGCTGGCTGACGCGTGATTTCGTTGCCGGTCAGTTACTGTTCACAACTAACAGTGTGACTAGCCACGGCCACGTTACTGTTCACTACTAACAGTGTAACCAGTAATCCGGCAGCACTTATCATTTTTGCAGTTGTTGGTGGAATATTTGTAAATTATCTTCGCAGAAATCAAAATGATATCGGCGGAGGAATGGGAAAGGATTACATGAAAGAGCATTGGGGAATCGATGACGACAAGTAATCAAAAATACCGGGCAACACATTTTGTGTCCCGGTATTTTTTATACAACCATCGTAACTATTCAGAACCACTGAGAATAAGAAAAGCTGATGCGTCATCAGAAAAGCCTGACTTTGCTATCGTGAATTTGCAGGCTCCATGTTCACAGAGCGCCCCTTTATCTTCGCATTCTTCATGGCATTGAGCACTTCCTTGCCATACTCAGCCGGCACCTCAACAAATGTATACTTATCGTACATGTCGATTGCACCGACAAGCCTGCCAGGCATGCCTGACTCGCCTGCAATGGCGCCTAAAATGTCACCCGGCTTTATCTTGTCCTTCTTTCCTACGTTGATAAACAGACGTACCATGCCATCCTCAGCTCCTGTATTGTGGAAATCATAGTCGTCCTTTGATTCAGCTGTGGATATCTCTGAAGCACCCATAGCCTGGTATAAAAATGCCGCCGCTATATCCATTGCCGTGTAATCTGACTCATTTATCTGATTCTCTATAATATCAATGACACTTGTGAGATTTTCCTCATCTATAATGGTGGAAATCTGGTCCATAATCTTTTCTGCCCTGATTTTGGCAACATCATCAGAGGATGGAATTGGCTGTGCATAGATTTTTGTCTTGCAGTAGCGCTGTATGTCCTTGAGCTTATAAACCTCCTTGCCCTTTACAAAGGAGAATGCCTTTCCACAGCGGCCTGCTCTTCCTGTACGGCCGATTCTATGTACATAATACTCGTCATCCTGAGGCAGATCATAATTGAAAACAGCCTCCACATCATCCACATCAATTCCGCGCGCTGCAACATCAGTGGCAATAAGAATATCTGTCTTTCCGTTTATGAAGTTCTTCATGACACGATCTCTCTGCACCTGCTTCATATCGCCATGAAGTCCTTCTGCACTGTAGCCGCGTCCGCAAAGCTCATATGCCAGCTCGTCGACCATCTTCTTGGTATTGCAGAATACAAGTGAGAGCTTTGGATTATAGTAATCCAACAGTCTTGTGAGTACATCTATCTTGTCCTTGCGCTTCACATCATAGTAATACTGGTCGATATTTGCGACTGTCAGCTCTTTTTTCACAATCTTGATATTGATAGCATCATGCTGATATTTTCTTGTAATTTCCAGAATAGGCTTTGGCATTGTTGCCGAGAAGAGTACTGTCTGATGCTCCTGTGGCAGGTATTCGAGCACTGTCTCGATGTCCTCCCTAAAGCCCATGTTGAGCATCTCGTCTGCCTCGTCGAGCACTATTGTCTTTACATGGTCAGGCCTGATTGTCTTTCTCCTGAGATGATCCATAAGACGCCCCGGGGTTCCGATAATAATCTGCACACCGCCCTTAAGTGCCTTAATCTGGCGGCTGATATCCTGTCCTCCGTATACCGGAAGTACCTTCACACCATGCATATATTTTGCAAGCTTCCTGATTTCATCTGCCACCTGGATGGCAAGCTCCCTTGTAGGAGAAAGGATGATAACCTGTGTCTTGTGACTTGATGCATCAACGCTCTCAAGCACCGGAATACCAAAGGCTGCTGTCTTTCCTGTTCCGGTCTGCGCCTGTCCGATTACATCCCTGCCCGAAAGCACTGCCGGGATTCCCTGAGCCTGTATTGGAGTTGCCTCCTCAAAGCCCATATCCTTGATGCCTCGCAAAATCTTAGGGTTTAGTTCTAATTCGTCAAATCTGATTGTTTCCATATATTTTTTATATTTCCTTTCAAAAAAAATAAAGTGTGCATATTTTTATAACATGCACACTTTAACATATTTGTGAGATAATTACAAAATATTATTTCTTCATTTTTTACGAAATATGCAATACCGCATATTTCTTTACTGAATAGTTACCAAAATACTACATACTGCTAAATAAAGCTGCTATCTCATCCGGTGTCAGATTACGATTTGTGTTATTCAAATCTACAACCGGAGACTTTGCAGGTTCCGGTTCACTTACAAGCTCCGGCTCAGGTGCCTGAGGTGCCTCTGTGACCGGTTCCGTAATCACTTTCTCTGCCGGCTCTGATTCAGGTTCTGTCGCACCTGCGTTTGCACTTGCAAAAAGTGCTGCTATTTCATCTGCACTCAGCTGGCGGTTCGGATCGCTGTTTGTCGTATCTGCAACAGCTTCGTCTGCAGCAGGGCCTGGCTCTACTACAGGTTCCGGTTCAGGTACATGTGGTGTCTCACTTACAGGTTCCGTAATCACTTCCTCTGCCGGCTCTGATTCAGGTTCTGTCGCACCTGCGTTTGCACTTGCAAAAAGTGCTGCTATTTCATCTGCACTCAGCTGACGGTTCGGGTCGCTGTTTGTCGTATCTGCAACAGATTCTTCTGCAGCAGGGCCTGGCTCTACTACAGGTTCCGGTTCAGGTATATGTGGTGTCTCACTTACAGGTTCCGGTTCAGGTACATGTGGTGTCTCAACTACAGGCTCCGGCTCATTTACCGGAATAGGCTCAGGTATCTGTTCTGACTCATTCGCTTGTACAGATTCCGGTTCAGGTATCGCCTCCATGGCCGGTGCTGATTGTGGTGCGTCGATCGTTTGCTTAGGCATCTCAACATTTGCTGTAAACTGAATAGGATTTGCTGTGATTGCCTGACTCAGACGGATTTCCATATCCTTTATGCTGTCAGACAGAACCTGCTGCTTTTCCATAATGTCCTTGAGGTTGTCATAAATCACATTTTTCTGGCTCTCAATAATGAAATCATTGCTCTCCTTGAGCTTATTCTCAAGATGCTCAAAAGTCTCCATAAGCTGTTCATTAGAGTTCATAATCGCATCAGCATTTTCCTTATTCCTGTTGATAACAACCTTTGCGATTCCCTTCTGTGCATTGATGATATCCTCAGTCGGAATCTTTGACTCCTTCTGCAGTATCTCAATCTTTCCCTCTATCTCATCAAAATACTTTCTAAGCATGAGGTAAGATGCCTTTTCCGACTTAAAAATACTGTCATACTGTTCCTCCCTCCTGTCCTCCTTTAGAGCACTCAGTGAGAAAAATCCGCTTATCACTCCCCACAGGCAAATCATAAAGATAACTGTGATTGCTGCAATGAGCATGTATTCCTTTGGATAATTAATTATCGCATAAAAATCCGCTAAAATAACAAGCGTGGAAATAAGAATTAGAAATATAACCTGTATTTTTGCCTTTTTTTGCTTTTTATCCTGCATATAATTCCCCTTCCCGGGGCCTGACGCTATCCGCGACAGCCGTACCGCGTGACGGCTGTGGATAATACAAGTCCCAGTACATTTATCTTAATGTATCTATTATAGCGTTTATTTGCTGTAATGTCGATTGTTTTTAATGATTTTTCAGACATTTTCCAAGTATCCATGTTTTCCGAATAGCGTACGTATATACCGATGTTAGTATTTTTTTTCATTACTCCCCGATAATTGTAAACCTTTATTGCAGTTATGGTTGACAATCGACATCTTTTCATGTTAATGTGTTAACCGTACAAAAATTACTATGAAATTTACAAAAAGGAGATTTTATCATGAACCAGACAGAAACTATAGACTACAAGCATGGAACGACCTATGCCATAACGGTAACAGCGCTCATGACAGCTGTCACATGTATTCTTGCACCATTATCTATCCCGATTGGGCCGGTACCGATTTCACTGACAAACCTGGCCATATATATTTCATTATATCTGCTCGGATGGAAACGTGGAACTATAAGCTACCTGATTTACCTGCTTATCGGACTTGTCGGAATCCCTGTATTTTCAGGCTTCACCGGTGGCCCAGCTAAGCTTGCCGGCCCTACAGGCGGATACATCATCGGTTTTATTGCCATGGCAATTATTGCAGGACTTGTAATCGATCATTTCCACCAGCCTTGGCTCCAGCTCATTGGTATGATTGTCGGAACTATCATATGCTATGTACTCGGTACAGCATGGTTCTGCTTTGAGGCAAAAAGCACAGTCAGCGGTGCGCTCTCAATATGTGTGTTCCCATTTATCCCGGGCGACCTGATAAAAATGATAATTGCCATGCTTATCGGACCGGCTATTAAAAAAAGACTTCGCTAAACATCAACTCCAAGCTTTCTAAGCTCCTGATACAGGCGCGCTACCGGAAGCCCTACCACATTATTGTAATCACCATGTATTCCCTTAATGTGGATGGCAAAGCGTCCCTGTATCCCGTAGCTTCCTGCTTTATCCATCGGATCCCCGCTTGAAATATAGCGGTCAATTTCCTCTTCCGTCAGTGTATACATGCTGACATCCGTCTTCTCATAAAAGCAGTGTTCTCCTGTTCTTCCGGCTTTGTCAATAAAAACAAACGTTACCCCTGTATAGACACTGTGCGTTTTTCCCGAAAGCATCGAAAGCATACGCCTGGCATCTTCTTCGTCCTTCGGCTTTCCAAGAATCTGATTCTCATAAGCCACTACCGTATCCGCTCCGATTACAAGAATATCCTGCGGTGTCACAAGCTCTGCATGCTGTTCATTGTAGGTAAGCACACCTGACGCTACCTCCTCTGCCTTTTGACGGGATAGTTCCATGACAACCGCAGATGGCTCCTCCTCTGTGATTATCTCTTCTCCCTTTGCAGGACAGACAACAAACTCTGCCCCAATCTGCTCTAATAATTCCTTTCGGCGCGGTGATGCCGACGCCAATATTATCTGACTCATATTTGTTTTAACCTTTTCCTTCACTTTGGATTTTGGGACTGTTTCATCTGAAGAATACAATTCCCTATGACTGATTACACGTTTCCACTTGTATTATACAGCTTTCTCTTTCACCGATACTTTCACTGACATAATTCTATAAAATACAGCACAAAATACCAACGCAAAAACGACTCCAAACACATTCTGAATCACCCTGAGGCTGACTGCTCCCTTTAACCCATAGCTCTCTGCAGCTATAGCCAGAGCACCAAATGTATTAAAAACAGCCTGCCAGCCGTATTGTGCCGATAATCCCACGCCGATTCCACCTATGATTCCTATGTACGCATAGATTGATGGTGGAAGCAGGAAGTATAATGCCGTGAAGCATATAACACCGGCGATATTACCGACAATCCTTTTTCTGACTCTGTACTGCATATCCTCCATAAACGGCAGGATGGCAGACATGGCTGCAATACCTGCCCACATTGCACGCGGCATATTGCAAAGCTGTGCAATACAAAGAACTAACGGTACACATAGTATCTGGCACAGCTGCCATTTCGTTCGTGATGAAAAAAGATCAAACTCCTGAATTACGGCTTTCATATTTCTTTTAAAGACTCTGTTTTTATGATTTCTGTAAAATACCAGGCATGTGAGAACAGCGCCTGCGGCCATCCCTGCTATTCGAAGCATATAGCTTTTTCCTGACACATCATATCCATATAACAATAAATAGCCAAGAACCAGTGTGGATTGATTAAACATAAATGGATTATGGCATCCGAACAAAATCAGCACTGCAAGAGCTGCAATGTTTATAAGCAGCGCCGGAAGCGGTGAAAGCTGATTTGCCAGATGTGGGCATACTGTCATAATTACAAAGAACAATGCCAAAAGCCATGTAGAGTGTCCGGTATGGATTCCCAGATCAGCGTTTCGAAATACCATAACGCATAATAAGACCACTACTCCCACAATGCTGTTATCCTTTCCCAATATAATGCTTGAGGCAGTGACAAAGGCAAAGCAAAAAACCATTGTGACAGCTATCTTCACCATATATACAAACGCATGGTATAGTTTTTCTTTCATTGTTTTACTATTTTTCAGCAGGCTTTTAGAGCCGGCCTGATTTAACTGCAGTTCCTGATAAAATGTCATGTAAATTCTCCTATCTTTTTATCTTATTATTTTATTATTGTAACTATCATGTTCTAAATAGCTACTCATTTTAATTCTTTATTGGCAGTTCTACTACAAATCTGCATCCTCCGTATTCCCGGTTTTCAGCTTTGATTGTTCCACCGGCGATGTCTACAATTCTTTTCACAAGTGCCAGGCCAAGGCCGTTTCCCTCGGCTTTATGGGAACCATCCACCTGATAAAACTTGTCAAATATTCTGGCTTTTGCATCATCCGCAATTCCCGGTCCCTCGTCTTCCAGAATAAACTGCACAGAATCATTTTCATGCCTTAGAAACATGGTGATTGTCCCATTTTGTGGACTAAACTTGATTGCATTATCCAAAAGATTCATCCAGATATGCATAAAAAGCCCTTCATTTCCAACATATCTGACCTCCTCCATCTCCACCTGAAATCCAATTCCTTTTTCAGTCCATTTATCTTCCAATGAAAGAAATGCCTGACGGATTTGTTCATCCAGACGATATTCGGTTTTTTTCATTGGAATATTCTGATTTTCCAGCCTTGATAACAATAAAATATTTCCAACAAGGCCTGAAAGCCTTTGAGTATTAAACAGGATTTTTTCTACATACCCCTCCTGCTCCTGTGACAGCTCATCTCCCTGGAGCAGCATCGTATAGCCTTCAATTGCATTGATTGGAGTCTTGAACTCATGGGAAACATTGGATACAAAATCCATTTGCAGCATCTCTGTTGCACGAAGCTCTTTTGTCATGACATTAAAGCTCTGATATGATTCTCCAATCTCGGCTATGCGGCTGTTTGTTTCCAAATGCTGTTCAAAATCTCCCTGGGAAACTGCCTTCATTGCTTTACCAAGCCTGGTAATCGGCTCAAGGAGCCTTGCATTGATAAATGATGTAATAAGTCCTGCTATCAATGTATTAAAAATCAAAAGCCAGCCAAGGCCCGGTATTTTCCCGGGCAAATCCAAAAAATGATTCAAAAACGCAAATAACAGGGCTGATATCAGCATAGAAAATGCAAGTGCCAGCCAGATTGCACCGGTCAGACATGAGCGGATACGCAATTCTTTTTTCTTTTTATGTTCCATTATTTTTTCACCACCTTGTATCCCAGACCACGCATTGTTACAATTTCGAAATCCGGATTTTCTTTAAAACGCTCCCTGATTCTTCCTATATGTACCTCTATCGTATGTGGGTCTGCCTCCGTCTCATATCCCCATACCTCATCCATTAGCTGCTGCTTCGTAAATGTCCTGCCCGGTGAAGCTGCCAGCTTGTATAAAAGCAGAAATTCCTTTTTGGGCAGAACAAGGGTTTCATTACCGGTCACAACTGTCATTGCATCATAATCAAACTCGGTTGAGCCAATCACAATTTTGTGTTCGTTCAGTATCTGTGCACGACGAAGCAGTGCCCCTACCCTCAAAACCATTTCATTGACATTTACGGGTTTTACCATATAGTCGTCACTTCCCGAAAGAAAGCCCTGACGCATATCATCAAAGCTGCTTTTTGCAGTAATCATAAGCACCGGTATCTGATATCCCGCCGAACGAAGCTCCGACACAAGTTCATATCCATCCATAACCGGCATCATTATATCAGAAATGATTAAATCAATATACTCTCTGTCCAATACCTCCAGTGCCTGTGCTCCATCCGACGCACTTTTGACCTGATATCCGCTCTTTTCAAGCACCTTTTGGAATAACTGACTTAATTCCTTATCATCTTCTACAATTAATATCTTAAACACGATTTATGTTCTCCTTTAATCAAAACAAATCCCTTGCCCATCCAAGCAGATGCTGTACCAGAAACACCTTTCTTTTATGTTTTTCTGTTAATTCAATGGGCTTTACATGATACGGATCATAATATGTTCCGTCGTCTAATACCTGTCTGGACACGCTCTCATACTCCATCATGCCATCCTCCAGCTGTTTATTAATCTCTTTACTGCGTATTACAAGCATCAGCTCTGTATCCAGATAAGTACTTCTCATGTCCATATTGAATGAACCTATTACTGACAGATCATCGTCAATCAGAATACTTTTTCCATGATACGAATAACCGCCTTCATATTCCCAGATATCAATTCCTGTTTTTAAAATTCTGTTTCTGTTTCTCGCATAATCAGCAGAACCAAACGGATTTCCATTGTTGGCAACCGAATTGGTCATGATAGAAAAATCCGGAACTCTCTCCGCAATCTCTTTCCATGTATTATACATCATATCATTGCAGATAATATATGGTGTATGAATTTTCACGCGCTCTTTTGCATTTTTCATTAATTCTCCCAACTGATACCATACCACCGGTTCCTTAGCTTGGGTGTGGATTGGGTTTGATAACAATGTAATCTTTTCTGTTTCAAAGGTTTCATCCGCATAATCGGTATCACAAAGCCTTTCCTTATTATCATCAAAATATTGCTGATACCCTTCCTGCAGCTCTAAAACTGCTTTCTTTACAGATTTTCTGTCAGCTAATTTTTTACTGTTATGAAAATACCTGCAGTCTACCTGTTCCCATATTGTTTCAAAATAATCCAAAAGCTGATTGACCGAATTATCTTTCTGTGGCTCATCGCAGACAACTAACACATCCCGGTCAAAATTTTTATGCCCCGGAAAATCACCCAAAAAATAATTATATGTGTTTCTTCCGCCAAGAATATATATTTTACCATCTGCAATCAGATATTTATCATGCATTCTTCCCATTGTCTTCCATGGCTTAAGCGGATTTGCTTTATTGTACAGCTTAATCTCAACATTCTCATGCGAAGATAATCCATAAAAATATGGATTACCCTCCATATCAATCCAGCTCTCCATTCCATCTACCAATATGCGGACATGTACGCCTCTGTCTGCCGCATCATGCAGTGCTCCTAAAATCAATTTTCCGCTTTCGTCTGATTTAAATGCAAATGTAGAAAGGATTATTTCATCCTTTGCATTTTGGATTAATCTAACTCTTTCTAAAAGAGCCTGCGAATTTTTTTCAATGATTACTGCTCTTTCCGTATTCTCTCTCCCCGCCACACTCATAATATTTTGTGTTTCCTTTATAGTAGCATCAGACACCGCCGGCTGTTTTTTATATGTGACGCAGATTCCGATTAACTCATAAAAAGCCACACATAAAAAAACTGCCAGTATAGCAAAAAAATAATTTTACATATCTTATGCCTTTTCATTGTACATCACCTGATTCCTTGTATTTTATACTCATACAATACAATGTCAATCTCAATTTTACCTCAACAGAATTGATTTTATGCAAAAAAACAGGAAAAAGCAGCTGCCTGCAATTTCCTGTCCATAAAAACTCATATAAAATTATTTTACTGCGATTTACCTATTTTTCGTCGCTTCTACCATCTTTCCGTTTTCCTGATGTGCAAAGCTCCATGACTTCTTATAGATAATCCATATAATGTTTTTAAAGCACAATTACGGCAGCGTCAAGCCCGTCTACTTTTCCGTCAAATGCGCTATCTGTCAGCAGATTATATTTCTCGGCATACTCATTAAATTCCTTTACACTGCTGCCGCAATTGAAAAGCATTGCGATTGTCTCTTCGCCGTTTTTTCTGATCATAACAATCGTATCATCATCGTCATTTGTGATTGTCTCAATCATTTCGCCCTCTACGATGCATGCATGTGCTTTTCTAATCTGCATGAGCTTCTTATACCAATTATACATCTCCTTGTCCTGGTATTCCTCATCCCAGTACATGCCTCGTCTGCAGTCCGGATCATTTGCTCCCGGCATTGCATACTCATCACCATAGTAGACCATAGGCATTCCGGGCAGTAGCAGCTGAAAGGCTGCTGCGAGATGCTGCTTTTTCTTATTATCATGGCACAGATGTAAAAATCTTGCTGTATCGTGGCTGTCAATCAGGTTCCACATCAGCGGATAGCACTTTTTGTTTAAGCGCCCCTTCAGATATCCCAGATTCTGTACAAACTGGCTGACATTAATCTTTTCGTCTGCAAGCAGGTCTATCAGATTCAGGTAGAATGGATAATTCATGACAGTATCCCACTCATCTCCCTCTAGGAAGTCTCCTGCGTAGTGCCATATCTCACCAATTATCAGCATATCCTTCTTTACTGCCTTGATTGCCTTTCTGAAATTCTTCCAGAAGAAATGACTGATTTCGTCTCCTACATCCAGTCTCCATCCGTCAATATCACATTCCTTAATCCAGTAGCAGGCAACATCCGTGATGTATTTTTCAACCTCAGGATTTTTCAGATTAAGCTTTGGCATTCCACCGTAATAGCCGAAGCATTTGAAGTTTGGAATTTCTCCCCATTCACCCCTAGGCGGCAGCTCGTCGATAAAATACCAGTCGAGATATTTTGACTTTTCGCCCTTTTCAAGTATATCCTGAAATGCGAAAAATTCTCTTCCTGTGTGATTGTATACCGCATCCAGCACTACCTTCATGCCACGCTCGTGGGATTTTTGTACAAGCTCCTTTAAGTCCTCTGTTGTTCCAAATGATGGGTCAACCTGATAATAATCAATAGTATCATACTTATGGCATGAATTTGATTTAAAGATTGGTGTCAGATACACCACATCGATTCCCAGATCTTTAATATAATCCAGATGCTCTATGATTCCCCTGAGATTGCCATGCAAATCATCCATAGGCGTAATCGGCGCCTTATACCACAGCTCTTTGTCCACCGGCTGTGTTGCGGCAAAGCGCGACGGAAAAATCTGATACACTACCTTGTTGGCTGCCCATTGTGGCACCTCAAACATCTCTTCCTCTCTGAGATTCTGCGGGCAGTCAAACATTCTGTCCCTGTTTGTGATGCACTCCTTATCGAACTCATAATTGCCGTAATATACCTTTTCACCCTGCATGTCCGTAAATTCAAAAAAGTATCTCAGACATATCAGATGCATCTGAATCTGTGCTTCATAATAATCGTGAAACTGCGAGGTAGCTACCTTCTTCATAGGAAGAGTCATTCGCGTATCCTTACGCTCCATTGGTATATACTTATCCTCATAGTGAAGGATTACCTCCTTCATATCATCCTTTTTTACCTGCACGCGTATCACAAACAAATCCTTATCTATCGCATAGCAGAATCTTTTATCCATGTCATGAAAAATTGCTGAATATTCCATAAAATGCCCCTTTACTTACGTATTTCGTTATTTTGTATTTTAACGCACTATCTCAAACAATTCTATCATTATATCCATGACATTTTTACACTATTTCTACTTTATGCATGATTTTAGATTAATAACATTTTATTTTTTTGACTTTATTCCCTAAAACACTGCGTTCATTATATCACTGCACACTCAGATAGCTTGTCACACAATAAAGTGTCTGTCCATTATATTCCACGCGTGACCAGCCAAACTCCTCATTGATTCCGGTTCTGGTGACGGTTTCCCCATTTTTTATCGTTGCAACAACTGTAGCATCCGGATTTGTGACACTTGGAAGTGCACGCAGATTAACCTCTATTTTTGCAGTGACAGTATCATTACACTCCTTGAACTTTGTCTTCAATCCGTCTCCGCTGCCACTTCCGTCCTGCCCCGGAACTACATAGTTCATATCTGTTGTGAGGTAGCTTGAAATGGCATAGTATGTCTGTCCATTATATTCGACACGTGACCAGCCACTGTCACTGACTCCTGTTCTTGTTGCTGTATCACCGTTATTGAGCGTTGCCTTAATTGTGCTGTCATTGCCCTGACTTGGAATATCCCTCAGGTTAACGCTCTCCTTGGCAGTTACTGTCTCATTTACATCCGAAAACTTCATACTTGCTTCCGGGTCAGCCGTTGCATTGTCAGCCGCATCACCATTTTTTGCAGACTCTGTCTCATCAAAACCAAAGTATGCCACATTCAAATCTACCGGCTTATCAATCCCTGACACCTTTCCCTTATTGGTATACTGCCACATGGCATGTGTGCCCTCATAGGATGACTGCGGTGTTTCAGGGTAAGCCGTATCCGGATATTGTGACACCCAGATTTTGTACCTGCTCTCAAGCGCCTTAGTATCCCACTGGCTGTTTTCCGACAACTCATTCATGGCAGCGTAAAACATAGGCGTGTATCCTTTATTATATATTTCCTGCAAAAATGCCTCAGCTACTTTGGTGCGTGCCTCTGATGACATGCCATACTGTCTGCTGGCTGAGTCTGTGAAGCCCTCGCAGTCAAATGCCACCGGATATGTAATCTGATATTTTGAGATGTAATCTGCCACCCAGTCTGCCTCCTCAATGGCTTCTGTTTCATTTACTGCCGATGAGAAAAAATATACTCCAACCTTTATGCCATTTTTCTGTGCCTCCTGCATGTTGTATCGGGCATTTGTATCAACACACATCTCGCCTGTTTTCTGGGTTCTGTAGCCCACACGTATCATCGCAAAATCAATTCCGCCTGCGGCAACCTTGTCCCACTTTATGGTGCCCTGATATTTAGATACATCAATTCCGAAGGTCAGATTACTGTTTTCCGCAACAGTGCTTGCAGACAGTATCTGTGTCTCATCCGCAGAAGCCCCATCATCAGCTGTAACACTCATTGAGCCGGCATTGTCTCCCGTATGCTGCGGGTCTTCCTTGTCTGAACTATCCTCTGTGGCTGTTTCCGTCATCTGTGACGAGCCTTTAGCCTCGTTTTTTGCTGACTTAATCACAAAAAATGTGGCAACTGCAGCCAGTGCAGCTACTATCGCAACAATTATAAATATTGCTATTATCTTTCTTTTATCGTTCATAGATTTTCCTCTTCATTATTTATATATGTCACCATGTACAGGCAATCTGCTTTTATGCAACAAAATATATCATATAATCCTGTAATTTTCAAATATTTGTCTTTTTTCAGAAAATATTCCAAAAATGAAATTTTAAATTCCACCACCACATTTGGTGGTGGAATTCAGACTGTAGACAAAGTCCTCGGCATTTTGCCGAGGATTTTTTCTATGAAAAGAGGCTAAAAGTCAGTATTTTCAAGACTTTTAAGCCTCTTTTTGGTATAATGAAGATATCAAAAAAGGTGGTGTTTTCATATGATGACTCAAGAAACTGAAAAAGTAAGAAAACAAATGCAGATCGTATGTATTGACGATCTTGTTCCACAGGATCATCTTCTGCGAATTATCGATAAAGCCATCGACTGGTCATTTATTTATGACCTTGTTCGTGATACTTATTCGGATAGCATGGGACGTCCAAGCATTGATCCAGTAACGCTTATCAAGATTCCCCTTATTCAATACCTGTACGGAATAAAAAGCATGCGCCAAACTATTAAAGAGATTGAGGTAAACATGGCGTATCGTTGGTTTCTTGGACTTGAACTTTATGATTCTGTTCCACATTTCTCTACCTTCGGAAAGAATTATACCCGCCGGTTTAAGGATACTGATTTATTTGAGCAGATTTTTCAGCATATCCTAGAAGAATGCTACCGCTTCAAGCTGGTTGATCCAACAGAAATCTTGTCGATGCAACGCATGTCAAAGCAAGGGCTAATAACAAAAAGATGCAAAGACGAATTGCACAGCAAGAAGCCTTATTCTATGCCGATATGCTACGCAAAGATATCGATGCTGACAGAGAAAAACATGGAAAGAAATCGCTTAAAGATAAGGACGATCATAATAAGCCCGGAGTCGATGGCAATGATAAATTTGAAGACTATACGGATGACATTCCGCTAGACGGAAAAACTATTAAGTGCAGTACAACAGATCCTGAAAGCGGATGGTTCCGAAAGGGCGAACATAAGCATGTGTTTGCCTATGGGATTGAAACTGCCTGTGATAAAAACGGATGGATTATCGATTTCACAGTAAATCCAGGAAACGAGCATGACAGCAGAACTTTTAAAGGTCTTTATGATAAGCTTACAAATGTCGGAATGAAATACTGTATTGTTGATGCTGGTTATAAAACTCCTGCGATAGCAAAAATTCTTATAGACGATGGTGTGACACCGGTATTCCCATACAAACGCCCAATGACTAAAGACGGATTTTTCAGAAAACATGAGTATGTGTATGATGAATACAATGATGCATACATTTGTCCGGGTAATCATTTCCTGCACTATAGCACCACCAATCGAGATGGGTATCGTGAGTACAAAAGCTGCGGAAAAATCTGTGAGGGATGTCAATATCTATCTCAGTGTACAGCAAGCAAAAATCATGTAAAACTTGTTACAAGACATGTTTGGGAAGATTACATGGAAACATGCGAAGATATTCGTTACACAGCGGGGATGAAGGATTTGTATTCACACCGAAAGGAAACAATCGAAAGAATCTTTGGAACAGCAAAAGAAAACCATGGATTCCGGTATACACAAATGTACGGAAAAGCGCGGATGAAAATGAAAGTCGCGCTCACTTTTGCATGCATGAATTTAAAGAAGCTTGCAAAATGTAAGAAGGAATGGGGATTACAAATGGCATAAATCCAGTGGGAATATGCTTGTTTAAACAAAACACCTTCGCACTAACGAGAAAAAGGCTCCGAGAAACATAATTTCTCGGAGCACTATGTCTACAGTCTGAATTCCACCACCACATTTGGTGGTGGAATTTACTCCCGCACAGTAAAGGTTTACTCTTTCATATAAAAATGGTAAGGTTATCTTTCTTTCTGACAGCAGTAGAAAGAAGGATATCCATGAGTAAATATATTCCAGGAAACCAGAAGCACCTTTCCCTTGAAGACCGTATCTATATCGAAAACGAACTGAACAAGGGAGAAACCTTTAAGAACATTGCCCGCTTTCTTTGCAAGGATCCAACAACCATTTCCAAAGAAGTAAGGGCTCACCGTCTATCCGACTGGTATCACAAAGGTACTTTCTATAATGCCCATAACTTTTGTATTCATCGCTTCCATTGCCGGAAAACCAATGTCTGCGGAAAAATCATTCTCTGCGATGTAAAATGCACTTCCTGCCCCACCTGTAATCAAACTTGCAAGGATTTTGTGAAGGAACAGTGCAAAAGACTGGATAAGGCGCCCTATGTCTGTAATGGCTGCACAAAAAAGATAAATCATTGCACCATCGCCCAGAAATACAGATACGATGCACGTTTTGCTGATAGAAAATACCGTGAAAAGCTTTCCGGTTCCAGAGCCGGTATAAACATGACAAAACATGAATTACGCAAAAAGGATGGCATTGTTTCTCCTTTAATCGAGCAGGGACAATCTCCATATCTAATCATTACCAATCATCCAGAACTGGATATGTCAGTCCGTTCCTTGTACACCTATCTGGATCAAGGTCTGTTTACAGCCAGAAACATTGATTTAAAACGTAAGCCCGGCTTCAAGCCACGAAAGTGCCATAAAACACAGATTACAAACAGAACCGTCTTCGAGAAAAGGTTATTCAGTGATTTTAGTGAGCTGCAGTTATCCTCTTTTGTAGAAATGGATACGGTACACTCATCCAGAGAATCCAACAAGACGTTACTGACCTTTTTTCTTCACTAAGGAAAAGCTGTTCCTTGCCTTTCTCCTGAATCGTTGTACTAAAGGCGCTGTCCGGCTTATTTTTGACCGTTTAGAAAAACGTATGGGCACCTATGAGTTCTTATCTGTCTTTGAATATATCTTGACAGACAGAGGTTCAGAATTCGGAGATCCTGTCGCTCTTGAAACAGGACTGGATGAAATTCAGCGTACCAGCATCTACTATTGTGATCCCATGCGTAGCGGACAAAAAGGAGGTCTTGAGCAGGCTCACACCATGCTTCGCATGGTGCTTCCCAAAGGAACTAGTTTTGAATTTTTGACACAATGGGATGTGAATCTAATCGTGAATCACATCAACTCCACTCCAAGGGAAAGTCTTAATGGAAGCACGCCTTATGACGCCGCATTAGAGACACTCGGAAAAGAAACCCTAAACGCATTTCAGCTTAAGCGCATTGACCCTGATTTGGTCAATCTAACGCCTAAGCTGATTCGCTTCAACCATTAACAACCACTTAGAAATCTGCTGTCGGACTGGAAATTAAACTTTCACATTTTCCTCACATGACCGGTGGAATTTAGTCTCGCACACTACCTTCCAGTGGTCCGTTTGTCATACCATCAAATCAGTTTTTTCCAAGAAGTTACTCCTATTATAACAGAAATAAGCGTTTTGAGCTTATAAAACTCTTAGAAAATCAAGAACTTTTAAATGAGTGTGGAATTTACTTCTGCACTGGAATTTACTTTTTCAAGTTAGCTTCAGAAAATATTAAAAATCCGCTATACTCACCTATCGTATAGCGGATTAATATAACACTATTTAATTTTCAGTCTTTTCACCGTTTTTGTCCGTATCCGCATTTACAACGAGATTTACTCCATCAAGTCCGGTTACATTTACGTTGCGATTTACCTTTGCGTCATATGAATCAGCGTTGATAATCTCAGATAAATCAATACCTGTTGCCTCTTTCATACTCTCAAATACCTTTGCCATTACAACCGGTACATTTCCGGCAACCTTGCCTACACCATTTTCGCCATCACCGCCACCGATAATAGTAATCTTGTCGATTTGTCCAAGTGGCTCTGCAACCTTGGCTGCGATATCAGGCAGCACCTTAATCATCATCTCTGCAACGGCTGCCTTATTGTACTTGGCATATGCCTCTGCCTTTTTCTCCATAGCCTCAGCCTCTGCAATACCTTTGGCCTGGATCGCTGATGCTTCTGCCTCTCCGACTGCACGGATACCGGCAGCCTCCTGTTCCTTGGCATATCTCATGGCTTCTGCCTCTGCTTTCTGTGCCTCCGCCTCGCGCTGTGCCTCGAACTGTCTCGCCTCCGCGTCCTTCTGACGCTGGTAGAGCTGTGCCTCTGCCTGCTGCTGTGCTGCGTATTTATTGGCTTCCGCCTGTTTCTTGATCTCCGCCTCCAGAGACTGCTCCTTGACTGCAACCTCTTTCTGCTTCAGCTCAATCTCTCGCTCCTGCTTTGCGATATCAGCGTTTGCTGTGGCAACCTCAATGGTCTTACGCTGCTCCTCCTTCTGGATCTCGTAAGCCGCATCCGCCATAGCCTTCTTCGTGTCCGCCTCCATCTGAAGCTCTGATTTCTTGATGGCGAGCTCATTCTGTTTCTTGGCAATCTCTGTCTGTGCTGCAACCGCTGCATCATTTGACTCTTTATCAGCCGAAGCCTGAGCTACCTTGATGTCTCTCTCACTCTCTGCCCTTGCGATGGCGGCGGCCTTTTTTAATTTTACGATATTGTCGATACCAAGATTCTCTATTACCTCGTTGCCATCCACAAAATTCTGCACATTAAAGCTGATGATATCAAGTCCCATTGCCGCAAGATCAGGCTCTGCATTCTCTTTTACCAGATTGGCAAACTTCTGACGGTCTGAGACCATCTCTTCAAGCTTCATTTTTCCAACAATCTCACGTACATTACCCTCGAGAACCTCTCTGGCAACACCAGCGATATACTCTGTGTTTTTGTTAAGGAAATTCTCAGCCGCAAGGCGTAGCTTTTCAGGATTATTACTGATCTTTACGTTTACCGTAGCATCGACGTTGATATTGATATAATCTGCTGTCGGTACTGCATTGCTCGTCTTTACATCGATAGGTATCAGTCTGAGATTCAGCTTATCAAGACGCTCAAAAAACGGAATACGTATGCTTGCCTTTCCGATAACTACCTTTGACTTTTTCTTCACACCTGAAATGATATACGCCATATCAGGCGGTGCCTTCACGTATCCGATTGCCATAAACAACAGGATAACAAGAACAACAACTGCAACAATAATTCCAATGATACTAATGTCCTGCATAACTTTCTCCTCTCTTTAGTATGCTTTTTATTAATAATTTAACAATATCATTTTATTATAAATATATTGTTTTGTCACCCTAAATATTAAAAAAATAATATACCACTGTGCATTTGAATGTCAGATTTCCCTGTGGATGCCTGGCCGATTGGAATCATTGCGGATGCCGCAAATGCAAAGGTATTTATATGGCATGCTGCACCCGTCGCAATTAGTACTGCTCCTCCAACTGTCCTCCAGATTCCCTGTGTCTTTACTTACAATCGAAATGTCTCTCTGACTTTTTATCTATTTCACCAAAAGAATGAAAACTGTTATTTATATAAATTTTTAGTTCCTGTTCTGTAAATTTATATTCTTTGAACAGTTTTGAAATATGTAATACCTTGGAACACGCATATATTATTGCACTCCCATTAAATGGTCCTGTAAATGTACAAAAATTTCTTTCATCTATTACGTATGTATACCAATTTCCATTTCTTTCAAAATATCCACACTGATTTGGCTTTTCGATAAACTCACCAAAATGAAAATCTCTATACTTTTCCAGATTCTGCTCTGTTTTTTCAAATAACACATTTTTTATTTTTTCCGCTTTTTCATTTAACATATTATTCACCACTTTCTTATTTCTACACTTACTTAATCACAACAGTATCCATATCAAAAATTATTCCAGCTTCTTTTAAAGTTCCCCAACTATAAATTGTATTCATCTGCCCTGCTCCACCTTCATAATATCTGTAATCATAGCGCATGCCGCCTCCAAGCGCAGAGGACAGCCGTCCCATGGCATCATAGCTGTAATCCGCCATATGTTCCCTGCAGCCGGCCGAGGATATCATAGGTAAACTTCTCGATGCTTCCGTTCTTCTCTCGGTAATGTTTCGCAACATTTTTTCTTGTTGCTAGGAGTGCGTTTATATCAGCATATTGGAACTAAATATTCTATTTTGATTTTGTAATGTTCGTTCGTATACCCAACTCGGCAAAATTTCGCTAGCGTCTATTAATTAACATCATGGATTCTTAATTGCTTCTGGGCAGCCATGATGGTTAATTATTAGACGTGCAGGAGTTATAGGTTGTTGGGAGTCCGAAAGAATAAACATATAAATAACCAAGCATCCTCTTTCAACACTACTTTTTTTAAATTAGAAAGCATTTTCTCTGCTTTATCCATTTCGCCTAATAAAGGATTCATATAATCACTAAACGCATCTAAATAAGCTCTACACCCACCACTAATCATAATTTTACTATTATCTTCATTACTTGATATAATTTCTTCAGCTTTCATATATCTATCATATAATGTTTTTAGAATAGGTCTGTTAGGCTCAAGTATTATACGTTGTTCCAACAATTCAATTATTTTTCTAACCTGTTTTTTTATTTCAATTACATTTTCATCCATAGCTGGTCTGGTATGCTAAACACATAGGAATCAAAGCAGTCTTTTTCTATCTATTGCTTTTCTTTTATTCCTATTTCACAATTATCCTGTAATAGATAGAGGTGTGCGTCACCACTCTTGAAGCACTTGTGACTTCGTTCATTGAGACTGCTCCCTCTGCTTTGCAGGATTTTGCGTATTAGCTGGATGTTGGCAGCATTTGTGCTGTACTTCGTATATCTAACCAGATTGTAACCCGCATTGAAGTGAGGATTCTATCTACTTACAATTCACATTAGAAAGGATTTCAATTATGTACATCGTAGGCATTGATATTGGCAAAAATCATCATGAAGCATCCATTGTTTCACCTGAAGGCAAACAAATCGGCCGTTCTCTTCGCTTTGCAACTACACACAAAGGTGCAGATTCTCTTATGCGCTTTATCTTCAAAAACATCGGTAATTCCCCTTGTGTATTTGGCATGGAAGCGACAGGTCATTACTGGTATCCCATTTATTCATTTCTAAAAGCAAAAGGATATACCATCTATGTAATCAATCCTATCCAGTCTGATTCTTTAAGAAAAATGTATATACGACAAACCAAAAACGATTCAATTGACTCTTTTTTAATTGCAGAAGTGATACGTTTCGGTCAGTTTGGGACTACTTCCATGGCTGATGAAAACATCCTTGCCATGCGTCAGTTATGTCGTTATCGTGATTCTGTCATTTCTTCCAGAACTGAAATTAAGCTCCGAATCGGCACAATTATGGAACAAATCTTCCCAGAGTACGAAAAACAGTTTTCCTCTCTTTGGGTGAGCACATCCATGGGCATTCTGGAAAAGTATCTCACCCCTGAGAATATTGAGAATACACCAATAGATGAGCTCTTTGAAATCATAAAAGATAAGAGCCACAACCGACTTACCAAAGCTAAAGCCATTTCCATCAAAGAAGCTGCAGCTGATACCTTTGGTATTAAGATAGCACAGGATGCTTTCTCTTTCCAGTTAAAACAGCTCATTGACAGAATGAATTTTCTTGATAAGCAGATTGAAGCTCTTGATATTGAAATCATGAAATACTATGAGCAGTTTGATTGTTACTTACATACAATCCCGGGAATAGGCATAATTGGTGCTGCTACTATTCTTGCTGAAATCGGTGATATAAGCAGATTTAAAAATTCCTCTGCATTAGTTGCCTTTGCTGGCATTGATCCAACTGTACGTCAGTCGGGTGAATTTAACAGCACACATAACCATATGTCAAAACGTGGTTCACCTTACTTAAGACATGCCATTTTTCTTGCGGCTACCACCTGCTCTTTTCACAATAGCCCGTTGAATGCATATTACAAAAAGAAACGTGACCAAGGCAAACATCACTTAACTGCCACAGGAGCCGTGGCAAGAAAGCTTACCACCATAATTTATGCCGTGTTACGGGATAGTAAACCTTATGAACCTAAGAAGTTCTGTTAATGTCTGGTAGTAAGACTATGATTTAAGCCTGCCTGTGGGGAGGCTTAGTTGTGATACTCATTTTAAATTCTCGGACTTTATCACACCACTCATCAATTAATTGACGAAGTTCTTTTGTATCCACCTCACAACAAGTTTCATAGTATTCATCATCATCCTCTATTAACATATTATATATTTTTGTGTTTTTAAAATTTATCTCCGCACAACAAACATTTCCACTTATCTCTTTTGAAATGATTTCTCCTGACAATACCTTATCAAAATCTGATTTAATCCATTCTTCAAATGGTCTAACATCAGAGCACAAAAATGTATTAAGCGTTTCTGCATTTTTACAATTACATACTATACAAATATCTTTTTTTTTCCTTTTGCAAGTTCATATTCCACATATTTTCTTTCAATCATTATTACTCCTTTGGAAAAGCTGAAATTATTTTTCCATTATTATTTATATACATTTCAATTTCTAATCCATTATTTGATATACCAATATATGAATTTTTAGATCCAACTACAAACACTTTGTTATTATAAGCCTCATTAATTGAATCAATCACATCTTGAGGGCTCATTTCTTTATGGAAAAACGTTGAATAACCCCCATTTCCAGATTTTGGAATACCATTAACCTCAACTTGTGCCTTATATACCCCTAAATCATTTATTAATACTTCTGTTCCATTAACAATATTTCCTGCAGTATCTTTAATACACTCATAATGATAACCTCCTGCTTTCCCTCTTCTAACATTTCCTTCAAAAATATGTTCTATAGTTGAGTCCATAAAGTTATCAGTATTTTTTAATTCTATTAGACTTGACTTCCCATAGCTGGTCTGGTATGCTAAACACATAGGAATCAAAGCAGTCTTTTTCTATCTATTGCTTTTCTTTTATTCCTATTTCACAATTATCCTGTAATAGATAGAGGTGTGCGTCACCACTCTTGAAGCACTTGTGACTTCGTTCATTGAGACTGCTCCCTCTGCTTTGCAGGATTTTGCGTATTAGCTGGATGTTGGCCGCATATGTGCTGTACTTCGTATATCTAACCAGATTGTAACCCGCATTGAAGCGAGGATTCTACCTGTTACATACCATTTACACAAAAAGGAGTTTTCTTATGTACATTATCGGAATTGATATTGGTAAAAATCATCACGAAGCTTCCATTGTTTCTCCTGAAGGGAAACAAATCGGACATTCGCTTCGGTCAGTTTACCACCATAATCTACGCCGTATTTCGGGATGGTAAGACTTATGAACCTAAGAAATTCTGTTAATATATGGTAGTGAGACTACGAATTAAGCCTGCCGGTGGGAGGCTTAGTTGTGATGCTCATTTTAAATTTTTGAACTTTATCACACCACTCATCAATTAATTGACGAAGTTCTTTTGTATCAACTTCACACCAATTCCCCATAGCATCCTCTGCCAGATTATCATATACTTTAGTCGTTTTAGGACTTATTTCCGCACAACATACATTTCCATTTACTTCTTCATATTCACTTTTCCCTGACAGTACTCTATCAAAACCTGATTTAATCCATTTTTCAAAGGGCAATACATCGCATGACATAAAAGTTGTCAACAACTGATATTTCTCATCAAATATGATACTTATATCCTCAATACCATTTTTTAATTTATATTCTTCTATTCTGTATTTCATTTCTATTCCTCCGGAAATGCTGAAATAATTTTACCACTTTGATCTAAAAACATATCTATTTTCATACCATTATTAGCACTCCCGAATTTATAAAAAGCCCTTATCGTTTATAGTAAAACTTTCACAGAAACACGCACCCTTTTGCAACATTCTGTTGCTAAAAGTGCGTTACATCAACATATTCATTTTGCAATATTCATTCGTATGCCTAACTCAACAAAGTTTTAGTGTCATTTATAACACCATGGATACTTAATTGCTTTTGGGCAACCATGATGGTTAATTAATAGATATGCATGGGTTGTAGTGATGCTATTAGATGTCTGAAAGTATAACCATAATTAAAATTATTCCATATTATATTTTTCTAAATCCTGTGCAAATGTATTGTTTTCGATAAGAGCATTAACAACTTCACTCTTTTTCGATATTACTAATATTAATGAACCATCCCAAACCACAATTTCTGAAACTGCTAATGGATGTTGCAATGCTATTGGATTTTCCCAAAATCCTTTATATCCATCAGCATACGGATAATCATGAGAAAGAAAGCAGATCCATTGAACTCCTCTTTAGCTAGTAAATCTAACAAGCCCCTTCAATCCATCCATTTTTTATCTCTTCGTCACTTGGAAACATTCAATATTTGTAATAAGCCAATTTAGCCACATCTCCAATAATATTGTAAATCTCAATTTTTATTATACAACCTTTCATCTCTTCTCCTTAATTTCAATTGTTATATTCCCAACAGTATTCTGGATTTCTTTGGGATCCATGGTCAATATCAACATCTCTATATGCTTTACCCTCAGAATCATACCATCGTCTAGTTTTTATATTTCCCTCTGCGTCTAATATGTCCACCGATGTATTCACTTCACCATATGGTCCTGGATTTTTATTGACTGAAGTATGCTTTAAGGACGGTGTAATATCTATTTCATTTCCTAAAGTAGATATAATAGTCTTTTTTACCACTCTGGTATGCTAAACACATAGGAATCGAAGCAGTCTTTTTCTATCTATTGCTTTTCTTTTATTCCTATTTCACAATTATCCTGTAATAGATAGAGGTGTGCGTCACCACTCTTGAAGCACTTGTGACTTCGTTCATTGAGACTGCTCCCTCTGCTTTGCAGGATTTTTGCGTATTAGCTGGATGTTGGCAGCATATGTGCTGTACTTCGTATATCTAACCAGATTGTAACCCCGCATTGAAGTGAGGATTCTATCTACTTACAATTCACATTAGAAAGGATTTCAATTATGTACATCGTAGGCATTGATATTGGCAAAATCATCATGAAGCATCCATTGTTTCACCTGAAGGCAAACAAATCGGCCGTTCTCTTCGCTTTGCAACTACACACAAAGTCTCTTATGAGCTTTATCTTCAAAAACATCGGTAATTCCCCTTGTGTATTTGGCATGGAAGTTACAGGTCATTACTGGTATCCCATTTATTCATTTCTAAAAATCAAAAGGATATACCATCTATGTAATCAATCCTATCCAGTCTGATTCTTTAAGAAAAATGTATATACGACAAACCAAAACGATTCAATTGACTCTTTTTTAATTGCAGAAGTGATACGTTTCGGTCAGTTTGGGACTACTTCCATGGCTGATGAAAACATCCTTGCCATGCGTCAGTTATGTCGTTATCGTGATTCTGTCATTTCTTCCAGAACTGAAATTAAGCTCCGAATCGGCACAATTATGGAACAAATCTTCCCAGAGTACGAAAAACAGTTTCTTCTCTTTGGGTGAGCACATCCATGGCATTCTGAAAAAGTATTTCACCCTGAGAATATTGAGAATGCACCAATAGATGAGCTCTTTGAAATCATAAAAGATAAGAGCCACAACCGACTTACCAGAGCTAAAGCCATTTCCATCAAAGAAGCTGCAGCTGATACCTTTGGTATTAAGATAGCACAGGATGCTTTCTCTTTCCAGTTAAAACAGCTCATTGACAGAATGAATTTTCTTGATAAGCAGATTGAAGCTCTTGACTGCCAGATTCTTGAGTACTACGAGAAGTTTGATTGTTATCTTCATACCATTCCCGGAATAGGCATGATTGCTGCTGCAACCATTCTTGCTGAAATCGGTGATATAAACAGATTTAAGAGTTCATCTGCCTTAGTTGCCTTTGCAGGTATTGATCCAACTGTACGACAATCCGGTGAATTTAGCAGCACTCATAATCACATGTCCAAACGGGGTTCACCTTACTTACGGCATGCCATTTTTTCGCTGCAACTACCTGTTCTTTCCATAACAGTCCGTTGAATGCATATTACAAAAGAAACGTGACCAAGGTAAACATCACTTAACTGCCACAGGAGCTGTAGCAAGAAAGCTTACCTCCGTAATCTATGCAGTATTACGGGATAGTAAGCCTTATGAGCCTAAAAGTTTTTGTTAATGTCTGGTAGTAAGACTATGATTTAAGCCTGCCTGTGGGGAGGCTTAGTTGTGATACTCATTTTTGTTTCCATATTATATTCACGTTTTCCTGCTAAACACTCTAAGAAATACATCCACTCATCTTTGCTAACCTCTTCTTCGTCATCTGAGTCATATATTTTTTCAAATCAAAATCGTCAATTAAATATTCCATTAATACATTTTTATCTATATCACCTTTTACTACTTTTTTCTATTATTTTTTCCATTTCATTATGATACATATTAACCTCCTAACTAATGTCCCTTGTTTATCAATTGTCCTGATGAAATTCTTACAGCATCAAAGTCTCTGTGAATAATATATCCCCTGGCATCTGTAACTTCATGAATCAAATATTTTGTTCCTAATTCATCACTATATTTATATACAACAGAAGTTCCTCCTTCAGTAGATGCACGGGAACTCATTATCCTTTTATTCAACGGTGAAAAATCTTCTCCTCTAGGTTCAACCTGTCCAATTTTATCTATTGTGGCTTTATCTGTATAAAATTTTCCATTTCGATTTTCAATATTAGTCAGAAAATCTGCTGTAGTATCATATTTTCCACTTGACTTCCCATAGCTGGTCTTACTATTTTCTTTTATCAAAAGTCAGTAGACATTTTACATCTACTGACTTTTACATAACATAAATAATCTACACCTAATCCGAGTCACAAATTACCAAATATCAATTCTAGATACTTCAAACTGAATACACATCCCATTTGACATATCTTTTGGGATTTTATCTTCATCAATATGTAAATTAAAACCCTTTACCTCAACAATCCCATTCTGCATATCTTTTAATTCACCTCTTAACTTATACTTAAATTCGCCTTCCATTTTTTCAATAATATTGTCCTTTGATTCACACAATATAATATTATCTGTATCGAGACATTCTAACGGTTCTCCTAATACATCTCCAACATCACATGAACATGGGCATGAAAAACAAACTAAACAATCTGTATCACTTACAACTTTTAAAACTGCTTCTTCTCCCCCTATATCTAACCAGTTAATTTCTTTAATGCGCATATTTTATACCTACCTTTCAAACCCTAAACTTGGTGCTTTCTTAATTAACTCAGAGATGTTTTTTATATGGAATGTGGTTATATCTCCTGTAGTACGGTCAAGCCCTACAAAACCATATTTTTTACCACTCATAAAACTCACATAACCATTTAACTCTGGTGCATATGTTCCATTGTTTATTATGTAATTTGCATCATCTAAGTATTTATCAATAGAATAGTTGGAATCACCTAAAACATCTGCAATTTCTTGACCATGTTTGCCATAATGTTCATCTAACAAGGATTGATTTTTAAACAATTTATTGGTCTTATCCAGTCCCTTGTCTGCAAGTAGTGCTGTCACAACTTCCGTTACTATATATCAGGACGAGTACGCAACTCCCTTTTCATCTGCTGTGTCACATATTGACTGCCCGATTCCTCCAATGGTATTTACCGGATCTTTGAGTCGCGGCTCGTACTTTTGTTTTATCTTTTCCACTTCCTGATCCAGCACCTCCGGAACCTGTATCGGCACTACAGATTTCCACCTGACATCCACATATAGAGTTCCCAAATCTACTACAAGTGTCAAAAGTCCCATAACAGTTCCTGCAAGGCTGTCCCACACGCCTGTCATGAAATCCTTGATTGCATTTCCTGCATCTTCTTCCTGTTGCTGGGCAGATTTTTTTGCTTCATTTTCTTCGTCGCTGCTAAATGGATTGGGAATAAACAGCCGCTTGTAGGTTGCCAGTGTGCTTCCTGTATCCTGCACAATCCAGTCAAAACTGGTAGCCTCTCCCTCTATCTGCTTATGTTAGTTCAGTAGGATTAATTTTTTTACTTTCGAGTCCTAAAGTATAACCCTAATAAATATTACTTTTAATCATATTCAACATATATATTTTTTTCATTTCTAACAGCCATCTTGATAAAAGAGACTAATTGCTCAACAACTTCCTTAGATTTTTGATAATTTCTTCATTTCTCGTATCTAATAACTTTTCATTAAATCTTTTTAATTCTTCCAATACAATATGTGGATATTTCATCTCCCATTTTTCATCATAGAATCCATCTTGATTAAAATAGCACTCAATAATTCCATTTTTCTGAATTCTGAACTAAAACACCCCTCTAAAATTGTATTAAAAAAGCCAATCCAAATAACTATACCATCCTCATTGCCGTTTTCTTCACTCCATACTTTTACTTCTCCTTCGCCTTCATATCCTTCATAATACCTTGTATCCAACATATGCTTACTCCTTCCAATGTCCTTTATCCAACAATTCAATCTGCTCTTGCGTAGCTGTTCCATTTTTCCGAGCGCTTATTGCATCATACCATTTCCATCCTTCAACCCATTCATTTTCACCAATTAAAAATTGTGTCGATGGTTTTTTGCCTCCATTTCCAGGAATTGTTCTTTGAATTACCCAAGTATTGCCTTGTCCTTCTGGTGCCCCCTGAAGTACGGGTATGCCATCTCACTTCGTACTTATATGTTCCATCATTCCATTTGTAAGAAATCTGTTCATATCCATCCGCCATAGATTTTGCTTTATACTTTGCAGTATCAGGAATTTCTATTGGTGCCTTTTTCCTATACCTTTCTACTATTTTAACTATTTCACTTTCTGTCATATCAGAAAATTTAAAAATTTTACCACCACTCTCAACAATTTTCCCAACATCTTCCGCTACATTTCCAGCGCCCTCGGTTACTCCATCAATCCCTTTTGGGGCTTTCGCCAGCTTGTTCGCCTCTGCTTCAATTCCATTCAGCCCCTTTGCAGTTACTCCACTTGCAACCATACCGGCAACCATTCCTGCTGTATCATTTCCTGTCACATCTGTGGTTATCTTCTGCGCACCGGCTCCGGCTCCCATTGAGATGCCTTCTTTGGCAACTATTGTTGCTGTGCTTTTGAATGTCAGGTTTCCCGCTGTGGATGCCTGACCGATTGGAATCATTGCGGATGCCGCAAATGCAAAGGCATTTTCTGTCAGATAATATGCGTCCTCGTTTCCCTGAAACAGGCCATCCTTTATGCCGTTTACTGCCGTGCTGTCAATGTCACCTGTGCTTCCATAATAAATATCCTGAGTGCCCTCTATGGCATCTGCAGCTCCGAATACTGCTGTTCCGCTTCCTACGGCTACTGCAACGTCAGCTACTATTGGTATTGCAGCACCTCCTGTCAGCACTATGCATGCTACACCCGTCGCAATTAGTACTGCTCCTCCAACCATCCTCCAGATTCCCTGTGTCTTTCTCTTTTTTCGGCTTCATCCTTTATCTTCTGTTCTGTCTCATAGATTTCATCGTATGCTTCTTTATTCTTCTCATGCAGGTCTCCAAATATTTTAATACCCGTGTTCAAGGCACCTGCATCTTTACCTGTGATAAAACTGCCTGTTTCATAGCTCTCAATCGCACCCTGGCTAAGGCCTATTTTTTGAAAGACATGACTGCAGATTTTCCAGAAGCAGCTCTACTGAATTTTCAATCCGTACCACATTTTCTCTCTCGTAGCTGTTTACATTTGAGACAAGCTTTATAAGGTCGCTGTCCATCTGCTCATGGATATCAAATACTCCGTTACTGTCCGGCATGCCCACATCAGATATGTCCGATACTTCTGAAAGTGCACTTTTATTTTGCCCGTATACTCATCAGTATCCTCATAGTTTGATGCCAGCTTTTTCCCTGAATTCCTGTATTGCTTCTTCATCCAGTTTGAAGTTCGTCGAGCTATCAATGGCACGGTATCCATCCTTGTATGCTGCCATATTGTCAAGCAGTGTCTGTGCAGTTACTTTAATGCCTGACAGGATTGTTATATGTGCTTCACCAAGATAACTCTTTACTGCATCTCCGGTTTTTCCTGTAAATACTGCATTTTCCGTAAATGTATTGATTCTTTCTATGCAGTTATCAATATTTTCAATTAGATTTTCAATTTTTCGCTTATATTCCCAGAACAGATCGCTGAGATCCGTATAATTTATCTGAAACCCTTCCATTTTCATCTCCTAGTTTTATGGTATCACAGCTGTATCTGATAGTCCAATACCATTTTTAATATAATCTCCCTGTTTTCTGTCATTTTCATTTATTGCATTTATTATCAAGTCTATTTTTGCCAGATCAGTTCACCATGCTTCTTTTGAGTTTTCTTACATCTGCGCGCTCTATTTCTGTTTTCTCCATGGCATTAAAGATGTTGTCACACATCATTATCTCATCATCATCTACATACCCTTCAAACACAACCCTGTTGATATCTGTATGCTGAAAATACATAAGCCTGTCACCATTCATATCTTTTTTCACGTATAATCCAATTATCTTAGATGGTAATTGATTTTTCCTTTCTCCCAGTTAACACTGGGTATTTATTTCCATCTCTGATATATTTTGAAAAGGCACTGTGGATCTGTATCTATAACTTTTACAGCTTTGACTGGTATGAGGTGACTCAGACCACAGCTTTTCGTCTATTACTGTTAATCAGTTTGTTAACGCATCGACGTTTTTATTTACGTGATTACACAGCCGAATTCTCTGTGGAAACAGCAGTGCTCAAAATATTTATCAGGAGGTATAAACCTATGTCAATGTACTTTATTGGAATTGATATTTCCAAGTACAAACATGATTGCTGCATCATTTCTGCAGCTAATCAAAAAGTAGTTTCTAAAGTCATAATCAAAAACAATAAAGCCGGCTTTAATGAACTGCTTACAATCATTCATTCTCTTGCAAATCCTGCGGACATAAGAATAGGGTTTGAATCAACTGCCCATTATGCTCTCAATCTTGAACTCTTCCTTGAAAATTCTCTCCTAACCTTCATGGAAGTAAATCCTGTTCTCATCAGTGAATACAAGAAATCCAAAACACTTAGGCGTACAAAAACCGACTCTGTTGACTGCGAATCAATAGCTCGTTGGTTAATGACTGTTGAATACAAACCCCATTCAAAAGGATTTTACCATGCTTACTCTTTAAAGTCATTAACTCGTTTACGCGATAAACTTATCCGACAGCGTTCTTTCTATCTTGTTAAAATAACAAATGTGTTAGATCATACATTCCCTGAGTTTAAACCATTCTTTAATGAACGCTTATCCAAAACCGCTCTCTATCTGCTTGAGAACTATGGTTCTGCTGAAAAGATGGCTCGTATGAACTCAGCCTCTTATGAAAAGCTACGTTCCGTATCCCGAGGGAAGTTTTCACCACAGCAATTCCTACGACTAAAAGAACTTGCTGTCAATACTGTTGGTGTAAATAACTCTATTTTTGATGTAGAGCTGAACAGTCTTTTATCTTTATACAAATCCCTTGTAAAAGAGATTGATACCATTAAAAAGAAATCAACCAACTAATTGAAGAAGTACATCCTCACTATATGTCAGTTCCTGGGATCGGACCATTATCAGCAGCTGTAATCTATTCTGAATACGGCGATATATCTAACTTCACTAATCCAGGACAAATGCTTGCATTTGCTGGAATAGAACCGGGAATCAACGAATCTGGTACTGAATCTCACGGAGGCAAGATGGTTAAACGTGGATCATCCCAGCTCCGCTACACACTTATCAATTGTTGTCTACCATTAATCCGCTTTGACATGACATTTGCAACTTACTATGCCAAGAAACGCGGAGAAGGCAAACCGCATCGAGTAGCCATTACTCATGTAGCTAAAAAAGCTTATTAGAGTCATCTACGCATTGGAGAGCCAAGATATCGACTTTAATGCTCAGGAACTTCGTTAATCTCTAGTGGATTAATACTAATTTCTCCCATCTGAAATACGATGTATTCAGATGGCTTATTAAAGTTACCCCTTTTTACAATTCAAAAAAATTTCAAAATTCTCTTGACTGTTTATAGTTTGTCACCTCATACTTCAATAAACTTTTCATACATACAAAAAAAGGCTGCAGCAACTGGTATTAACCAGTTGTTGCAGCCGAACTGTCATTACTACATGTAACTGTTTTAGACTCTGGCTTTGCGACCTTACGTTTCCATAAGTGTGCCCTTATGGTTAATAATTTTATTGAATTTGCACATTTTTGTCAATATATTTTCTTTATTCATACAGATGTAATATAGCAATAAAATTGTTAGTAGCCTGTCTGTGAACGTCATAATTCATCTTGAAGTGAAACTTAATTGCAAACAAATCTTGAAAAACACTTGTCTTCCTATGTTTTCAAGATACATTCTGGTAGTTCTGTGCTATAAAAATGAGTAAAACGATATCCTTCTCATACCACCACAATATGAAGAAATTTAATATAAAACCTCGTACTGAAATAATAAATGCAAGGTCGCATGCTTCTTACATAAAATCAGATACTATAAGGTTTTCTATCACCTATAAAAACATCAGTTCTGTGGAGCAGCTATAATTCTCCATTAGCAGAAATGCCGATACTGTATGGCTCTCCACCATAATCTGAAAACTTTGTCCGACACTTTTGTCTGAGTACAACGATTTCATTATACTGAAATGCATCTCTTAAAATTACCAGTATACTGAAGAAAATCTGTAAATAGATTTCCGCTTTTTAGACCAATTTTTGTATCTGAAATACCGCTTATAAGACTGATTTTGATAAAAAAGCACTTACCGTTTATAACAATACTTCCACCAGCATCGGGTATAAAAGTGACTACTTTACTCATACTTTTTCATCCTCTCCAACAAACTTGCTCTATACGGCATTTGCTCCGCAATTTCCAATGGTGTTTTTCCCCATGCATTCTTGTGATTAACCAAAATACTGTTCTGTGCAAACCAAATTTGATATAATGGCTCGAGTTCCTCATCAGTGTATTTTAGGTTAATCAAATACTGCAAGGGCACTCTTTCCTTTTCATCTAATTGATTAATGTTTACTCCCTTATCAATTAATTTTTTTTTGCACAACTCTGCTGTCTGTTTTATATTGTGCTTTGTTCTTGACAGTAGAATATGCAACAGATTTTCGCCACACTCATTTATCACATTAACTTCAGCACCTTTATTGAGTAAAAAAATCTGTTATTAAATAACGACTTTCTGTATCATTATTGGATAATGAATAAAATAATAATGATTTTCCTTTATATAATTTTTTCTCATCTCCTTCGTTATAACAAGAAATAAACTCATCATACTTTTTTCATTTTAGCTACTAAACTTATATCCATTGATTTCTCCTTTATTCATATTTATGACTACGATTATTACTCGGTAATTCTGGTCTATAGTTTGCGGGGTCATTATACCAGTCTACAAATTCTTTGGTTGTTAATTCTCCATTCATATATGCTTCATGCATTTCTGAATATTTTGCTTCTGGAATGTGTCCCATATCCCATACCCCATACCCCTTTTCTAGATTCTCCTGGTGTCCAATTAATAACCTCACCTGTATTTGGATCTCTAACCAATCCATCAGGACCTTTAGCATTCTCCCATACTTCTTCAACAACACCTTTTCTAAATGAAGGTCTCCTGTTAGTATATGTTTTTGTATCAGCCTTACTACCACTCTGGTATCGGAAACGGTTCGCTACTCTTTCCTCACAGCTTATGGTATTACCAAACGCATCATACTCATAATGATTGAGTACTCTGTCCGAGACTTTGTCCTGTGCGGCTGCTCCGTTCTCCTTATCCTCGCCTCTGATGATACGGCTCACGCTGCCCTGCTCATCGCATACATAATGGTAATACGTCTTGGCATTCTCGCTGTCGGAGCTGATCAGTCCCAGTCCACGGATATAGCGGATGATGTTGCCGCTGTAGTCCTTCTCTGCTACGACTTCCCTGTTTTCATTATAGAGGAACTGCACTAACCTGCCATTCTACTATTTTAATGGAACATGAACATTTCTAATAACCTTGAGTTCATTTCCCCCTACATTTGACGTCCCCGAAAATTCAAAATAAACATAGGCTGTATTGGGAATCAATTCCATATCTGCCAAAGTAATCTGATTCAATTTCTCTGAATGTCTTGTTCCATCGAAATTTCTCCATTCAGTCAGATTATTTGCACCATTTGTATTTGTTTTCGGATTTAGCAATAAATCATCTGATATTCTTCCCATGGATTAATATGCTCGTAAAGAATTATCCGCATTCTGAATAAGAATTTGAAATTGTCACACAAGAAAACACATTGTCTTCACAACACTAAATGCTATGAAAACAATATGTTCTAAGTCTTTGAAGAAGTAATATTCCGTTTTTATTTCGGATGTCCTTAAGTGCACCCAGATGCAAATTTCGCCCTAAGTTCTTTAAACTAATCTCCATGGATTTTATCAGCTTCGGTAAGAGCCATTCCGATAAATTTAAAGGCCCAAAATTTTTGTGGTGGTTGTCCTTATGTGCAGACATAATTAAAATGATTGACACTCATTACAATAATAATTGTCTGCATCTGTTACTAACTGCCAAAAAGTATCATCGGCACAAAGCTCATCATAATCTGAAACACCCCTAATAAGTCCCATCACAGCACCATTTGAATTTCTTATTGTTCTATTTTGAATAGCAATAATTAATTCATTTACATATTCCTTATACTGTTTCAAATATTCCATTGTAGCATTACTTTCTAAGCACATAGTATCAATATATGCATTTATAGCAGTCAACTTTTCCTTCTAATATATCATATTTATTCATATTTCCTTCTTTCTATGGTAACGGTCTTGTATCTAAAACCCAGCCATCATCAAATTTCTCAAATAATATCTGTAGTCCCCCACCAGGTCTTGATTCTATTGCTCCAACTTGTTCCTTTGCAGTTCCAATTGCATATTTAATTTTTGTTCCTGCTGGTATTTTAGCAATAGACACATTATCTCTTGCTCCCCAGTTACTCAATAACGCCATTTGATTCATGTAGTCATCTACTGTACTAATTCTATTTGCTGCATCAAAAGTAGTCCAGTATTTCAAACTTCTTCCACTACCAACTTCAGCATTAGAATGAAATTGAACTAAATACAAATCTTCTTTAATAACGTTTTTTATCTCATATCCAGCATTAAAGTTAGCTAATTCACCATCAAATTGTTTAGAATAATCCCATACTTTACCTGATGAACTACCACTCTCAACAACCTTCCCAACATCTTCCGCTGCACTCTCGGCTCCCTTGGCTGCTCCCTCGAGCCCTTTTCCAGCTTCCTCGGTTACTCCATCAATCCCTTTTGGGGCTTTCGCCAGCTTGTTCGCCTCTGCTTCAATTCCATTCAGCCCCTTTGCAGTTACTCCACTTGCAACCATACCGGCAACCATTCCTGCTGTATCATTTCCTGTCACATCTGTGGTTATCTTCTGCGCACCGGCTCCGGCTCCCATTGAGATGCCTTCTTTGGCGACTATTGTTGCTGTGCTTTTGAATGTCAGATTTCCCTTTGTAGATGCATGCCCGATTGGAATCATTGCGGATGCCGCAAATGCAAAGGCATTTTGGGTCATCCTTTATCTTCTGCTCTGGATTCAGAGACGAATACTTTGTACGCCTCTGCATTTGTTCTGATTATGGTATGAACGATGCAAACATAAAAGTTAGAAATTACAGATATATTCTTAATCAGCAGGCATTGCTTATTCATCAATTTTATTTTGCAATCATCATCCCTTGTATTTCTCCTGTATTTTTATCAATATAATATCTTCTTCCCATAAAGTCATTCGCATAAAGATATTTATCATCAAAATTTATCATTGTATATACGGTTGGATTTCCTTTCGGTCTCACTCCTATCTGCCATATTTTTCGTCCTTTCCCAGAATAACAAAAAACATTATTACAATCATCATAGGTTAATTTTTCTTTCGGTTTAATATCTAATAAAACATATATTTTGTCATCCTCAATTTTCACTTGAAATATTTCATCTTCAAAAACAATATTTTTATCACCTATATAAAGTATATTTTTATCAAAACTTATATTTTTCACTTTCCCATACTCCAATCTACTAAACTTCCTATTTCTTTAAATTCTCCAATGTATTGACCTTTTAAATCAAATTGAATTCCGCCACCATTAAATCCATAGTTAGGGTTTACCTCTCCCATTCTAATATTACTTCCTGCTTTCAATTTTACCTCTCCTATATATTTGGGTGTTGATGGTAATGCAAATTTTGTTGTATTTGTTCTGGGGTTAATCCTTTAATGTCTTCTGCGCACATTACCCAGCCACCTCTTAATCCAGATATATTACCATCATACACTCTCACAAAAATCGTATCACAATCTAATGTTATATCTTGTACCACCGTTTTCGGCGTATATGGTGGTCTGTCATACCCATTATTTGCCCACCAATCATTAACACTTTCTGCTGATTGATACTGATTTAATTTAACTTTATCCTTTAAGTTGCCTAACTGCGTATCTAAATATTCATATCCTGTTAACTCTTTATATTCTATTTCACTTAACTGCTCTATGCTACCTTCCTTCACAACCGGCCCATCCGCATCATTTAATACTGCGTCACCACCATCTCCCACATCTCCAAGCTTCGGTTTCGCCAGCTTGTTCGCCTCTGCTTCAATTCCATTCAGCCCCTTTGCAGTTACTCCACTTGCAACCATACCGGCAACCATCCCTGCTGTATCATTTCCTGTCACATCTGTGGTTATCTTCTGCGCACCGGCTCCGGCTCCCATTGAGATGCCTTCTTTGGCGACTATTGTTGCTGTGCTTTTGAATGTCAGATTTCCCGCTGTGGATGCCTGTCCGATTGGAATCATTGCGGATGCCGCAAATGCAAAGGCATTTTCTGTCAGATAATATGCGTCCTCGTTTCCCTGAAACAGGTCATCCTTTATGCCGTTTACTGCCGTGCTGTCAATGTCACCTGTGCTTCCATAATAAATATCCTGAGTGCCCTCTATGGCATCTGCAGCTCCGAATACTGCTGTTCCGCTTCCTACGGCTACTGCAACGTCAGCTACTATTGGTATTGCAGCACCTCCTGTCAGCACTATGCATGCTACACCCGTCGCAATTAGTACTGCTCCTCCAACCGTCCTCCAGATTCCCTGTGTCTTTCTCTTTTCGGCTTCATCCTTTATCTTCTGTTCTGTCTCATAGATTTCATCGTATGCTTCTTTATTCTTCTCATGCAGGTCTCCAAATATTTTAATGCCCGTGTTCAAGGTACCTGCATCTTTACCTGTGATAAAACTGCCTGTTTCATAGCTCTCAATCGCACCCTGGCTAAGGCCTATTTTTGAAAGACATGACTGCAGATTTTCCAGAAGCAGCTCTACTGAATTTTCAAGCCGTACCACATTTTCTCTCTCGTAGCTGTTTACATTTGAGACAAGCTTTATAAGGTCGCTGTCCATCTGCTCATGGATATCAAATACTCCGTTACTGTCCGGCATGCCCACATCAGATATGTCCGATACTTCTGAAAGTGCACTTCTTATTTCGCCCGTATACTCATCAGTATCCTCATAGTTTGATGCCAGTTTTTTCCTGAATTCCTGTATTGCTTCTTCATCCAGTTTGAAGTTCGTCGAGCTATCAATGGCACGGTATCCATCCTTGTATGCTGCCATATTGTCAAGCAGTGTCTGTGCAGTTACTTTAATGCCTGACAGGATTGTTATATGTGCTTCACCAAGATAACTCTTTACTGCGTCTCCGGTTTTTCCTGTAAATACTGCATTTTCCGTAAACATATTGATTTTTTCTATGCAGTTATCAATATTTTCAATTAGATTTTCAATTTTTCGCTTATATTCCCAGAACAGATCACTGAGATCCGTATAATTTATCTGAAACCCTTCCATTTTCATCTCCTAGTTTTATGGTATCACAGCTGTATCTGATAGTCCAATACCATTTTTAATATAATCTCCCTGTTTTCTGTCATTTTCATTTATTGCATTTATTATCAGGTCTATTTTTGCAAGATCATTATTTAAAGTATCTCTGTAATCTTTCACAAAGGCTTTCAGCTGCCTGTATTCTTCCTGAAATTTGTCCATTGCTTCAGATCTGCTTTTGATTTCTGTCTCTGCCGCTGTGAGACTTACGGAATCAGAAGCTGTTTTTATACCGGCAGTCATAAAAGATACCTGCATATTATCAAGGCTGATTTCCATCTTCGTATTTCTCCTCTCCCTTTTATTAATTGAAAAAATTCTGTATTTTCGTGCACAGATCATCCCATGCGTTAACAAGTCCTGAAAGCACACCATATTTTTCATTCATTTTTTCTTTTAGTGTATTTATTTCCCAGTTGATGGCATCCTCCGCTGCATCTATATTTGACACATATCCGTCATATGCTGTATATAAATTTCCACTCTCACATGAATCATAACATTCCTGTGCATTGCTGCCTGTCCACATGCACTGATAAAGGTCTGAATTTATCATATTCCTCTGGTTATGCTTGATATCATCAATAGCCTCCTTGGCATCATCCAGCTTCCTGTATGCCGCCTTCAGCCTCTCTATTTTCTCATCAAGCACATCTATCTCTGACTGGCACTGTTCCTGCTGTTTTTTATTGTCAGCTTTCTTTTTCTTCAGTTTATTGTATTCTTTTCTGTCATTCTTTTTTTTGCCATATCAGTTCACCATGCTTCTTTTGAGTTTTCTTACATCTGCGCGCTCTATTTCTGTTTTCTCCATGGCATTAACGATGTTGTCACACATCATTATCTCATCATCATCTACATACCCTTCAAACACAACCCTGCTGATATCTGTATGCTGAAAATACATAAGCCTGTCACCATTCATTCCCTCAGGATATGGGCAGGCAGCATAATCAAAGAACTGTTTACAGCCATTTATATTTACCTGAAGTGCTCTTGCAACAATCACAAATTTTTTTATGCCACCGCTTACTACTACAATGCTCCCAAGTGGCAGAAAATCAAATTTTTCATTCATATCTTTTCACCTCATACTTCAATAAACTTTTCATACATACAAAAGGCTGCAGCAACCGGTATTCACCGGTTGTTGCAGCCGAACTGTCATTACTACATGTAACTGTTTTAGACTCAGGCTTTGCGACCTTATGTTTCCATAAGTGTGCCCTTATGGTTAATAATTTTATTGAATTTGCACATTTTTGTCAATATATTTTTTCTGGATAAAATGTTAAATTGTCAGCTGCAGCACCATTTTTGCAAATTCTGTTTCATTTACTGCTGATGAGAGAAAATATTAAAAATCCGCTATACTCACCTATCGTATAGCGGATTAAAAAACATTATTCAATTTTCATATTATTTATTGCGTTAAGCTATTGTGCCATTTGCAATGTCGTTCTTTGCAAATAAATATGTAATAACCGGCATAAGAATGGCTGAAATAATTGCTTTGACAATATTACCAACACCAAGCTGTGCTGTAACGGCATATGTAACCATACTTACAATAAATCCCAGGGCTGCAAATGCAAAAATAAGCACCAAACCAATCTTTTTGTGTGCGAAAAGCAAAATACCGATAGAAACAGTTATGACAATCTGTAGTATAACGCCAATGAAACTCAGTACGACATATATCGAACCTAATCCTAAAGCAGCTCCTACGACTGAAGCACCCAGTGCAACGACAATACCGCCAATTGCTGCAAGAACATTCACCACGAAAATAATCCATACATACGGTTAAACCTGTTGAAAGCTTATTGTTTTCCATAATTATCCTCCTTTAGTAATCCCAATTTTATTTCAACATGTTCATTATAATGTACTTGAAAAATATTTCAATAGTCAAAAGGTCTCATTTTGAAACTTTTTACATCCGGGCTAATCAAAAATATCATTGATTTAAATGACAGATGCATTTACAATATAGCTATTATGAAAAAATTATTTGTAAAATATGTCTCACAAAACATACTCGGCATGGTGGGTATGTCATTATATATACTTGCCGACACCTTCTTTATATCAAAGGCGGTCGGCTCAAACGGTATCACCGCGCTCAATCTGGTGCTGCCTGTATACAATTTGATTTTTGCCATAGGCGCAATGATCGGAGTCGGCTCCGCCATCAGATATGTCGTAGAGAAAAATAAGGGCGATACATCCGGCGAGAGCTACTTTTTCATGCCCTGCTGTGGTGTATTATGATAAGCGTTATATTCATATTGATCGGTATTTTCATCCCGGACAAGCTCGTAGGGCTGCTCGGCGGAGATTCGGCAATTATAAATACCGGTAAAAACTATACACGTATTTTCATGCTTTTTACACCGTTTTTCATGTGCAACTATGTGTGCAACGCTTTCGTAAGAAATGATGGTGCACCATCCATTGCCATGTGCGCCACTCTTTTCAGCAGCCTTTTTAATATTGTTTTTGATTACATACTCATGTTCCCGCTTGGACTTGGTATGGAGGGAGCCGCTTTAGCTACCGCTATTTCACCGATTATAGGCATCCTGATATGCTGTATTCATTTCTGCTCAGACAAATGCTCCGTAAAGCTTAAGCCGACGGTTCCATCTGTCAAGAGACTCTTTTACTCCTGCCAGGTTGGTGTTTCTTCCTTTGTTGCTGAGATATCATCAGGTGTCATAACTATTGTCTTCAATATGATTATCCTGAGGCTTGCAGGAAATATCGGTGTGGCAGCATACGGTGTGGTTGCCAATACGTCACTGGTCGCTGTAGCTTTGTTCAACGGAATAGCACAGGGTTCACAGCCTCTTATCAGCGACTATTACGGCAGAGGACTTAGAAAAAATGTAGGTTCGATACTCAGGATGGCTGTCGTTTCATCTCTCTTAATTGCTGCACTGCTCATTTTGTTCATATGCACCTTTGCACCTTTTGTGACATCTGTTTTCAACGGCGAGCACGATGCCAGGCTTGCTTCGTATGCCGAGAGCGGACTGCGCCTTTACTTTACAGGCTTTATTTTTGCCGGAATCAATATAGTAGGTTCTGCTATCCTAAGTGCCGTTGAGTCCGTAAAATATGCGTTCGCGGCATCTATCATGCGTGGTTTTATCGCTATAAGCATTTTCGCATTCGCACTTTCAGCCGCCTTCGGCATGACAGGTGTGTGGCTTGCTTTTCCGGCGGCTGAATTTGTGACTATGTTTATTATTGTTAAAGGATTAAGGCGGCTTAAGCTGTAGATGCAGGCTATAGGTGTAAGTGAACTATTTTCGTGCATACTTATTTTCCATGTGATATACTTATGATTAAGAAAACCTATCACAATTATGATATATGATGAAAGAGGAGGGCTTGTATATGGCAAAAATAGAGAGAGTTATCAATAGGGATTTTGACCAGTTACTTTCCACGATTGAAGACGGAATAATAAATGGCAGTGTGTCAGCATCTCTGGAGGATGCCAGTGACTTTCGAAGCCAAGATGCGCGTTGCAGCGTCAGGGTATTTGAACGCTTCAGCTATACCGGTGGTAACAGGGTAAGTCTCAATGTTACACTTTTTCAAAATGGCGAGGAGCCTGTTCACCTTTCCGCAATTACGGCAGGTGGAAGCCAGGCTGTTTTTTTCAAGCTTAATACTTTTGGGGAAGAGGCATTTCTCGATAAATTGATTGAATTGCTTGATTAAAATAGACAAATTTTTTTCAAAAGCATTCGTTATGTTGGAAATCAAACATACAAGTTGTTTTTATAACGCTATTATTCTGTCAGAAACATAAAAAACTACTGATGGAGGAAAAAAATATGTTTTGTTTTCAATGTGAACAAACGGCCGGATGCACCGGCTGCACCGGAAATGCCGGTGTCTGTGGAAAAAGGCAGATACTGCACAGTTACAGGATGAATTGACAGGCGCACTGATTGGTCTGGCGAGAGCTGTCGATGACACATCAGCTGTTTCAAAAAAGACCTGGCAGACCATTATCGAGGGCTTATTTACCACAATTACAAATGTAAGTTTTGACAATGCAGCAATCGAAAACATGATACAAAAAGTCAGAGCTGAAAAAGACTCTCTGGTTGGCGACTGTAATAAATGTCAGTCTCCTTGTGGTAAAACAGACGAATACGATATGCAGCAACTATGGAATGCAGATGAAGATACCCGATCTCTGAAGTCCCTTATTCTCTTTGGCATTCGCGGAATGGCTGCATACGCCTATCATGCATATGTCCTGAATTTTGAAGATCCCGAGGTAAATCAGTTTTTCTGTGAAGCCTTGTTCAGGATTGGTTACGCAGAAAGTATGGATGAGCTGCTTCAAACAGTTCTCAAGGTAGGTGAAATCAATCTGAAGTGTATGGCACTTCTTGACAAGGCAAATACTGAAACCTATGGAACACCGGAGCCAACAGATGTTACGCTTACGGTGGAAAAGGGACCTTTTATCGTAGTAACCGGACACGATTTAAAGGACCTGCAGCTTTTACTTGAACAGACAGAGGGAAAAGGAATCAACATCTATACTCATGGTGAAATGCTCCCTGCCCATGCCTATCCACTCTTAAAAAAATTCTCTCACTTAAAAGGAAATTTTGGAACCGCATGGCAGAATCAACAGAAAGAGTTTGATCATCTTCCCGCTCCGATCCTTTACACTACCAACTGTCTGATGCCTCCAAAAAGCAGCTACGCTGACAGAGTGTTTACAACAGAAGTGGTTGCTTTCCCAGGTACTGTTCATATCGATGAACAGAAAGATTTCACACCGGTTATTGAAAAAGCACTGGAACTTGGTGGTTACAAGGAAGATCAGACCTTCACAGGCATCAATGGCGGCACAAAAGTAACAACCGGTTTTGGTCATGCAGCAATCCTGTCCCATGCGGATACTGTAATAGAGGCCGTAAAATCAGGCGCTATCCGCCATTTCTTCCTGGTTGCCGGCTGTGATGGTGCTAAACCAGGCCGAAACTATTATACAGAATTTGTAAAGCAGACACCTTCTGACAGTATCGTCCTCACCCTGGCATGTGGAAAATTCCGTTTCAATGATCTCGATCTGGGAGAAATCGGTGGTCTGCCACGACTGATGGATATGGGCCAGTGTAATGATGCTTATGGTGCGATCCAGGTTGCTGTGGCACTTGCGGATGCATTTGGATGTTCTGTAAATGAGCTTCCGCTTTCCTTCGTTCTCTCCTGGTATGAACAGAAAGCAGTCTGCATCCTGTTAACACTTTTACATTTAGGTATCAAAAACATCCGTCTTGGTCCTTCTCTTCCAGCGTTCTTATCACCTAACATTCTGAACTTTCTGGTAGAAAATTATGGCATTGGACCTATTACCACACCGGAGGAAGACATCAAAGTGCTGTTGAAACAATAATATGTATTTTTTCCGATGTTCTAATACACTAATAGGGAACTATAAAAAACACAGGATATAGCGCCTTTGCTGTATCCTGTGTTTTAAATTAACTTTAAATTAATTTGCAATCATTATGGTAATCTAAGCTAATTCTCCCCATACATCTCCGGACGCCTGTCCCTGAACAGCCCCCAGCTCTTTCTCTCACTCTCCAGCTCATCCAGATCAAAACTGTGGAGTATGAAGCCCTCCGTTACTCTGTCCATCTGCTCAACAACCTCTCCGGTTGCGTCTGTGATAAACGAAGAACCATAAAATGTCAGTGCAGAGCTCTGGTTTCCGTTTTCTGCACACGGTACAACCTCCTCTGTGCCTATCCTGTTTGCCGCCACAACCGGCATCAGATTGCAGGCTGCATGTCCGGTCATACACCTTCTCCAGTGTGGCATGCTGTCACATTCCAGTATCGGCTCGCTGCCTATGGCTGTAGGGTAAAAAAGTATCTCCGCGCCCTTTAAAGCCATGCCTCTTGCCGTTTCCGGGAACCACTGATCCCAGCATATGCCGACTCCAATTGTTGCATATCTTGTCTTAAAAGCTTTAAAGCCTGTATTTCCCGGTGTGAAGTAAAACTTCTCCTGATAATAATGATCGTCCGGGATATGTGTCTTTCGGTATATTCCAAGCACCTCTCCATCGGCATCTATCACCGCCACTGAGTTGAAAAGCTGTCTGCCCTCTCCCGCCTCATAAAAGCTCACAGGAATCACTACGCCAAGCTCCTTTGCAAGTGCCTTCATGCTCTGCACCGCATCATTTTCAGAAAGCGGCTTTGCATAGTCATAATAATCGTAGCGCCTCTCCTGACAGAAATACTGTCTCTCAAATAGCTCCGAAGGAAGTATTATCTGTGCTCCGGCCTCTGCCGCAGCTCTTATAAGCTTTGCTGCTTTTTCAATATTTTCTTTTACGTCACGGCTGCAGCTCATCTGGATTGCAGCAATTGTAACCTCTCTCATACTATTCACCTTTCTCATCCTGTCGTCTCACAATGGGCTTTTCCCAAGCCTCTGTGAGACCGAAAACGATTACAACCAATTAAATTACTGTGGTATCTGCTGTGTGATACAGTGTATATTTCCCCCGCCGACAATTATGTCGCGCGCATATATCGGATACACTTTTCTTCCCTCAAAAGGCTTCCGATTGCCTTAAGCGCAGGCTCATCCATCACATCACCAAACTGAGGAATGAGCACACCGCCGTTTGTGATGTAAAAATTCACATAGCTTGCCGCCAGGCGTTCTCCTGCCTCGCGCTCATCCTCACCCTCCTCAAAGGTGAAGCCCGAAAGCTCATATTCTGTGATACACACCGGCTTCTTTGGAATGTAAACCTTGTGAACCTCAATTTTTCTACCCTTTGCATCAGTTTCATTTTCCAATATTTCAAGGTCCGCTGAGGACATCTGATACTGTGGGTCATCCATGTCATCAGTCCACGCAAGCACCACATGCCCCGGGCTTGTAAATGCACATACGTTGTCGACATGCTCGTTGGTTTCATCATTGTATATTCCATAAGGAATCCAGATAATTTTTTCGGCACCGAGATAATCCTTTAATTTGTGTTCTATTTCAGACTTCGATAATTCCGGATTTCTGCCCTTACTGAGCAGACAGCTTTCCGTCACTATCACAGTTTTCTCTCCGTCTGTGTGGATGGCTCCACCCTCTAAGACAAACGGATGCGCATCATACATGTCGTATCCGGCTTTGTTGCAAAATAAAGCCGCTACTCTGTCATCCTTTGTCCAGTCTGCGTACAGTCCGTCCACCTTGCCGCCCCAGGCATTAAAGCACCAGTCGATTCCTCTGACAGCGCCATCCTCATTTTTCACGAAGGTTGGCCCCACATCTCTGGCCCAGGCATCATCTGACTCCATTTGTATATATTTCACCGGGAAATTTTCCTGATAATTTTTCTGCTTTCTGACAGCTTCCACAACAGACCTTGCATTGTCTATCACATCTGCCTCAGCGAGCACATATGCCTGCTCAGACTCTGCTATTGCACATATCACCTCCGCAAAAGCCTCTCTTGCCCGCCTGGCACCGTAAATCCATGAGCCCGGGCGCTTTGGCCAGATGATGATGGTACCCTTATGGGGGGAGCATACTCTGCCGGCATATAAAAGCCGTCTGCTCTAGGACAGCCTGCATTTAAAATCTTCATATTCGAATCTCCTGATAACCTTACAATCGTTATTTTCATCCATTACTGCAATGTCCGGAAGCGGCATGCCGTTAAAGGTATTATTTTTGACCATCGAGTAGATTGCCATATCGCAAAAGCACAGCCTGTCACCGATTTTTATCTCTCTGTCAAATGAATAATCCCCTATCACATCACCTGCCAGACAGGTACATGAGGACAATCTGTAGGTATACTTCTTCTCACCCGGCTCGCCACTGTCCATAAGCGGCGGACGGTACGGCATCTCAAGCACATCCGGCATATGGCAGGCAGCGGAGGTATCCAGAATGAGTATCTTTATGCCATTGTTTTCAACTATATCAAGCACCGTTGTCTCCAGATATCCTGCATCAAGCGCAACCGCCTCTCCCGGCTCCAGATAGATTTCCAGGTCGTATTTGTCACGCATATGCATAATGCATTTTTCAAGCCTCTCAATGTCATAGTCTGCCCTTGTGATGTGGTGTCCGCCTCCCATATTGAGCCACTTTATACCATACAGCAGATCTGCGAATTTCTCCTCTACCGCTGCAAGAGTCGTTTCGAGCGCATCCGAATCCTGTTCACAGAGCGTGTGAAAATGAAAGCCCTCAATACGTGATAAATCAAGCCCGTTTTTAATAGCCTTATCGAGTGCCTCTCTCGTTATCCCAAGCCTTGAGCCCGGTGCACATGGATCATATATCTCATGCCCCTCCTGTGTGGAGCACTCAGGGTTTATTCTGAGCCCGACACTTATTTTTTTATCAGCCTTTTCTATTTTATCCCTGTGAAGCAGATACTGCGATACGGAATTAAATACAATATGGTCACATATTTCTACCAGCTCATCCATCTCCTGCGGCAAAAAAGCGGGACAGAATACATGGTTTTCCTTTCCCATTTCTTCATGTGCAAGGCGGGCCTCAAAAAGCCCGCTTGCAGTTGTCCCGCTTAGATATCTGCCGATAAGAGGATATTCATAAAATGCGCTGAATGCCTTCTGTGCCAGAAGAATCCTTGCACCTGTCCTTTGCATGACACCGTTTAATATCAAAAGATTTTCAGTTAATTTTCCCTCGTCTATCACATAACAGGGAGTTCTTAATTCATTTATCTTCATACCGGCCTCCGGACTAATCCATATGTACTGACTCATCCTCAGTCTTGTAGCAATCCACAGGAACCGGATTCTCCACTACCTGCCAAGGCAGTCCGAACTTATTAAGAGCCTCCATGTATGGATCCGGATCCATCTCCTCGAGATTGAACACTCCCGGCTTCTTCCAGAGTCCCTTTACCACCATCATGGCTCCAATCATTGCCGGCACTCCTGTGGTATAAGAAATCGCCTGCGATTCCACCTCCTGGTAGCACTCCTGGTGGTCACATACATTGTAGATGTAGATTGACTTTTCCTTTCCGTCCTTGACACCTGTAAAAATACATCCGATATTTGTCTTTCCGACTGTACGAGGTCCCAGGGATGCAGGGTCAGGAAGTAACTCCTTAAGCACCTGTATTGGCACTATTTCCTTTCCGTCCACCATGATCGGGTCTGTTCTTAGCATGCCGACATTCTCAAGACACTTCATGTGTGTGAGATAGCTCTGTCCAAAGGTCATGAAGAATCTGATTCTCTTTATTCCCGGAATATTTTTGGCCAGTGACTCAATCTCCTCGTGGTGAAGCAGATACATATCCTTTTCTCCGACCTGGTCAAAATTGTACTGCGCTCTCCACTCCATAGGCTTTGTCTCTACCCAGTGGCCGTCTGTCCAGTATGAGCCGTTCGCAGAAACCTCACGCAAATTTATCTCAGGGTTAAAGTTTGTCGCAAATGCGTATCCATGATCACCGCCGTTGCAGTCGAGAATGTCTATAGTATGTATTTCATCAAAATAATGCTTAAGCGCATATGCAGAATAAACAGAGGTCACACCCGGGTCAAATCCGCTTCCAAGAATAGCTGTAAGCCCTGCCTCCTTAAATTTCTCCTGATATGCCCACTGCCAGGAATAATCAAAATATGCCGTAAATCCAAGCTCCTTGCAGCGCTTTTCGTAGATTGCTCTCCACTTTGGATCCTCAGTATCCTCACACTCATAGTTGGCAGTATCGATGTAGTCAACACCGCACGCAAGACATGCATCCATAATTGTCAGATCCTGATACGGAAGCGCAACATTTAAAACCGCATCCGGCTTGTATGCATTAATCAGCTCTTTTAATTCCTCCGCATTGTCGGCATCAACCTTTGCAGTCTCAATTTTTGTGCTTGTCTTTCCCTCAAGCTTTGCCTTTAAGTCATCACATTTTGACTTGGTTCTGCTTGCAATCATAATCTCGGTAAATACCTCGCTGTTCTGGCAGCATTTTCTGATTGCCACCTGCGCAACTCCACCACATCCGATAATAAGTAATCTGCTCATTTTTGTCCCT